>ERZ1292623.2122-Hain-H51-01um-R1-2122-length-18172-cov-12_pt1 | contig 18172 bp, 18 predicted proteins | sample MGYA00564398_ERZ1292623 | MGnify/ENA primary metagenome ERZ1292623 (study PRJEB36523, sample SAMEA6512633) | groundwater metagenome | collected 2019-01-07 | study: AquaDiva: Metagenomics assemblies of 32 groundwater samples | reverse complement strand
CATTTTAAAACAAAGTTTTTTGAAGATTATTATTTAGTTCATTATTTTTATTATCCAGATCTTTTTTAATACTCTCTATAGATTTATACATTTTCTTTTCACGACTTCTTGATGCATAGTAGAAAATTTCATCTAAAGTATCAAGAGTCATTAAAATAATTAGTTTTCCATTCATTAATCTTGCTGTTCTTCCAGCTCTCTGTATTTTTCTGATAGCTGATGGAATTGGTTCATAGAAAATAACAATATTAACTTCTGGGATATCTAAACCCTCTTCTCCAATAGAAGTTGCGCAGATTACATTTATCTTTCCTTGTTTAAACTCATTAATTATTTCTTGCTGTTCCTTTTGACTTAAGCCAGAGCTTAATCCAGATTTATTCTTTTTTGCTTGACCAATAAAAACTTTTGCATTAACATTGGGAATTTCATTTAAAGTTTTACAGATTTTAGTTATAGTGTCTCTATATTGAGAAAAAACTATTACTTTTTTATTTGGAGTTATAAATTCCTCCTTAATTAATATTTTTAATTCTTGTAATTTTGGATGTTCAATATTTTTTGAGGTTAGTTCATTCAGTTTAATATAAGCTTGATTAAACTCTTTGTTTTTTATTATTTGTTTAACTGCTTTTGACTGGTTTTTTGAGGCTTGTTCATGCATGGATTTTATATAGTTTAATGTAGTATAGAGGGTTTGTGTTTCTAGCAATTCAATTAAATGAGAAAGTTTAACAGCTTGAGCACAAACACTCGCTCCTACCAACATATTAAAATTTCTGTTTCCTGAAGAAATAGAGCTCATAATTTTTGATTGCAATTTTAAAATATTCGTTTTTGTTGGCGGCTCAAATAATAGCTTTCTGTTTTTTAATTCTTCAATTTTTTTCTTATAAATATTTTTTATTAAATTATCAATAAATTTAAGTTCTTCTGGAAATTCAAGTTTTATTATTTGTATATCAAGTTTTTGTAAATATTCTTTAACATCTTCACTCTCGCTGGTTCTTATTTCAATTGCTTCTATATTTAAATTAGAAGCAATCTGATTTATTTTTACCTTCTCGACTCCAGGGCTTGCAGTCAGTCCAAGAATTTTTTGATTTTTTGCTTGTTCTTTGTATTTTTTTGCAACATAAGTATAAGCATAGTTTTTTAGACACCTATGGCATTCATCTTCAATTAATAAGCTAACATTTTCTAAACTGTAAAGATTATTTTTTAAATCGTTTGAAATACATTGCGGAGTTGAAAAAATTATATCTGAGTTTTCCCAAAGTTTTTTTCTTTTTTCTGAATCAATCTTGCCTGTAAATAAGGTTAGTTCTGCAAATAATTCTGGAAGATGTTTTTTAAAATAGTTAAGGTGCTGTTCTGCCAGTGGCTTTGTTGGAGCTAAAAAAAGAGTTTTTGCCGCAGGAAATTTTTTTTGAGTATAAATTGAAAGCATTAATGCTATCAGGGTTTTTCCTATACCAGTTGGAAGGACAACCAGGCAATTTTTTTCTTTACATGTTTCATAGATATCTTGCTGATATTTTCTAGGTTTTATAGATTTAAGAATTTCTTCTGGCATCTCAAAAAGAAACAAGTCATGTTTATTAAGATTTTGATTAGTTCTCATTATTTTAAACGAGGATTATAGGACGAGCCGTTGAAAGAATCCCTGACGGATTTTAATCCGTAGAATGAATTTCAACTGTCAAAAGGCGAGTCCGTAACGGCTACTTTTATCCGAAAATTATTTATTCTTAGATAATTAATAAAAGAGAGTTAGACTTTAACTCCCTTGAACTTTCATTGTAGTTAGGACTTTCTCAAACTAATAAATGTTTGGCTTTCGTTTAGCGAAGGCTGGAGCAAAAATGAAAAACGAATTGATAAAATTAGGGCATGCTGTAGGAGAAAGTAATTTTCATCTACAACTAACTCCTGTATATAGGTGAGATGTATTTAGAGATGAACAAGTTGCAGAACTTACTCTTGCATACATCTTAGGAAGTTGTATGAATTAAAAGTTGTTATTGAAGGTTGGATTTGGACCCGACCGCTTGCATTTGTTTGTTTCAAATGTAAGATTTGTCAGCGAAATAAAATTGGTAAAAGAAATAAAAGGTTATAGCTCTCGAATGATGCGAAAGAATTTTTGGCATCTTTTCAAGTCAAAGCTTTGGGGTGATAAGTTTTGGATAGAAGGGCACTTTTACAGAAGCATTGGTGCAGTGAATCCAGAAACAATGAAGCATTACATAGAAGAAATCCAAGAAAAATATTGGGAAAAAGTTTCTATCATTAAGATGGAAGTTGTTTCTCAAAAAAGAATTGGTGATTTTTAATTCGCTCAGACGCTATGGGTTTTAACCCATAGTAGTTCACTTATTTTTAAACAAAGAAGAGTCGTCAATAATAAATTTTATTTATCTGGAAGATGGATTAAGTATATTTTTCTATTAGAGTTAATTAAAAAATTGTTAATAATTAAACTAAATATAATAGGAATTACTGGTTTAGCATAGCTATTATTAAGATAAGGCTAAAGATTAGAAAAATTAAAAACACGCCTAGTAAAACAGGAATCATATAAATTTCAAGAAAAGACTTTTGATAATTGGTTTGTTGTTGAGGAATAGCTTTTTTCACTCCTAGCCTCTGTATATTTTGGCCTTCTGTTGTTAGCTCGGAAGTTTGTGTTAACTGATTACAATCTTTTATATTCAGTGTTAGGCTTTCTTTTGTATTTTCAGAGTAATCAAGGTTTATAGTTAGTTTATAATCTCCAGGATTTATGGATGGTATGGTAAAACTAATTTCTTTTTTATATAATGGATTGTCTTTTATATCAATGGTAAAGCTATCAGAAAAATCTATGTTAAGATCAGAATTCTTTATAGTTAAAAAAACATCTTCATCTTTTTCTCCTATGTTAGTTATTTCTAGATTTAATTTATTGTTTGTGTTAGGACATGATTCTGGATTTTGTAATTCAGATTTAACAAGTAAGTCATGTTTTTCTTTGTCAATTTCTAAATCATAATTAACTATAGTAAGCTGTCTCATCCCAGAAAAGGTATTTGCAGTTATCTTCAATTCAATGTCATATTTATCATCTTCTAGTACTAGCGGGATATTAAAAGAAATTTCATCTTTATCATTTTTTCCGACCTCTAAATCCTTAAAACTAACTTTTTTTTCAATATCTTTTCCGCTATTAATGTCCTCTATTGTTATTTCAGCTTCAATATTTTTAATTTCCATGCTCTCATCAAAAATATAGTTATTTTCAAGCCCTATTTTAAAGAGTATTGTTGAATCCGGTTTCGCTTCTATACTACCCCCTTCTTCATCAGCATCCGCTTGTTTTTTCCCATTAACATATATTTTTAAATCACTTAGTTCAAGGGGATTACATATTTGGTTGAATGAGTAGACTGGGGGTGGGGCATTTCCATATTCTATAAAGTTAAGGCCAATTACATCTTTATCTTTTACACAATAATGATCTCCTGCAGGAATATTAATATCTCCATTCCAACAATTTTCTCCGCCATCAAAACCAACTGGTAAAGATTTCCATTTATTATCTTTCAATATATAAAAACTCCAGAATTTTCCTCCTGTAAAACTACAAAAATTTCCGCTTACTTCCTGGCCAACACCATTTACCTGACAAAGCATATGACCAAAAAGCCCGGGTCCTGCCCATAAAGTACTTAAAGATAATTTTAACAATAAATTATATCCATTAGTATTTTCATTAGACTCAAGGCATTGACCATGAACAGAACCATCAGGAAAACTTACTATTACACCAACTCTATCGGCTGAAATAAGCGGAATAATTAAAAGTAATATTGAAATTAATAAAAACTTATGATTCATTTTTACTATTAAGGGATTTTATTTTATTAATAAATTTTTCACAAAGTTCTTTTTCATTAAGCTTGCCTTTTTCCTGAATTATTTTTTTAGATTTTGGAATTAAAGACGAGAAAAAAATATTAGACACGATATGAGTAATTGTAAATGGTATTGCTGTTAAAAAAGAAGCTAGAAGACCGTAGAAAAGTAAACCCGACATAATGTTTATTGATATTTGAAATATTATTGTTGCTACAATCATGACAATTATAGTTTTAGTATATCCTGGTTTTTGAAGAAAAACTCCTCCTAGGAAACCTGCTATTGCTCCGTTTGCAAAATAAACTATTGTCCATGGCCCCAGACCTCCCAACATGAAAAAGTCTGAAAGATACCAAGTTGTTGCTCCTGTAACAACTCCTTTCTTCCAGCCAAATAAAGAGCCAGCCAATATAGCAAAAAAAGTAATTGGTTCTACGCTTGGAAGTGGCTGAAGAAGTATTCTTCCTAAAACACCTGCTGTTATGAAAGTTATTATAAGTAAAAATTCCTCAAGTCTTAATAATGATAATTGTCTTTGAAGAGTATGGAAAGATAGTTTTTGATTTAATTTTGTTTTACTATCAATAAGTTCAATTTGGGATTTTGAACATGATAGAGATTTCTTTATATTCTGGAGGCTTGCAGTATTAAGAGATAGTTCTTGATTTAAAATAACTTCTTTTCTCTTTTTTAATGGTTGTAATTCCATAAATTTCGATAGTTAAAAGCCTTATAAATATTTATCTATTATAAACTATATAATAATTTTTTGATCAAAAAATTATTATTAACAATAGAATTACTTGAATTATTAAAATAAAAATCCAAGTAATAATCGAGCCGAAAAAAAGTTTTGTTCCATCTAACTGACTAAAAGGAATCATGTTCCAGATACTGTAGTAAATAGAGTATTTTGCCAGATCCGTTCCAAAATCAAAGTTTAAGAAGGATTTTATAAATAATCCTATTAAAGCAAGTAAAATTAGAGCATAAAAACCAGCTGCAGAGGTGTATGCAATGTCCTCTTCGTTTATAGTTTCTTTTCTTTGAGGCTTTCTTTCTCCTCTAGCTTTTAATAATCTTCTTTCTGGAATGTTTTCTGCATCAAACTGAAAAAATGTAAAAGGCTTTATATATCCTAAAGAGAAAATAGATAAAAAAAATGGCAGAATTAGTCCAAATGACAGAGGTTTTTTAAAATAAGATCTTTCATAATATCCCCATCTTTGAAGCTCCCACATCCCATGCTCTATTTTTATCGCATAGTGGGGGGCAACTAGTTTTTTTACAGTTATACATGTAAAAATTATTATTGTAAAAATTAAAATATTCATCAAAATTTTAATAATATCAGTAGGAATTTTAGGAATAAAGCTTATAAAACTAGAGATTATTATAAAAACTATAATCCAGGATAATTCTTTTTTAGTAAAAATCCCAACTTCAGGATCAGAAACTATTCTCGGATGTCTTTTCAGTGACTTATATCGTTTAAACATCTTTATTATTGTTAAGTAAATTTTTTGACATATAATATTTAATCATCTTATTTTTTAAAGGTTTGTAAACTGTCTTTTACTTAACACTCTAAGTAAACAAAGATATAATAATAGACAATAAATAATAAGATAAAACCATACATTAAAGCCCACAAAGGAAATCCCATGATCTTATCATTTAAAGTATTATTAGGAGGTAATTAGTTTGATATAAATGGATTATTAGCCCAAATCAAAATAATTAAAAAACTTTAAAAGTCATGAAATGCTGTCAAATATGGATTTTTATGAGCCCATAGCTCAGCTTGGTTAGAGCACCACTCTTATAAGGTGGGGGTCGTTGGTTCAAATCCGACTGGGCTCATTTTATATTAAGTTAACAAAAAGTAATTATCAAATTAACAGTTATCAGGTTAAGAAGCCTCTTTCCTTAGGGAGAGTTAAACTAATAATAAAAATAACAGATATAATTATTAATATAAAAAGAAATAGGTTATAATTAAAAAGCCCCTATCGTCTAGAGGCCAAGGATTCAGCCCTTTCGAGGCTGGGACCCGGGTTCGAATCCCGGTGGGGGCATGAGTTTTCTGAATGGGGATTAGAAAGATTTAAATAATGTCAAATATTGGATAATATAATAATATCCAAAAGTGGACATAAAAATGGAGAGAAATATTTACAATAACGAACAAAGATTTAGCAACTGGTTTAATAAAGCTGAGAAGAATGGAAAAATTAAGGGAACTAATCCTAAACACTCACAGCTTATTATTTCTATAATAAAGGACTTTAGAATTGGTATTAATGTATCTCCTAAAAGCAAGAAGGGGGCTCGGAGTTGTATTCGGCTGGACACAATAAAAAATAGACTTGTTTTTATTTTTAAAAGGTTAGAATTAAGGGGAATAAAGGATATAACAAAGGTAAAACCAGAACAATTACATGAGTTATTTAATGATATGAGGGAAGGAGTTATAAAAACAAAGAAGGGAGTTCCTTATAAATCCACAGGGGATTATGTTAAATCCTTCAAAGTTTTCTGGCATTGGTTTCAGCTTGTAAAAAGAAAAGAAGGAAAAATTATAGATGATATAACTATTGACTTAGATTGTAGAGGCGAAAAGCCAAAATTTGTTTACATGACAAAAGAAGATGTAGAGAGAGTTATTGAAAAAGCAAGTTTTGATTTGAAACCTGTTTTACTACTTGCTTTAGATAGTGGAGCGAGAACAAAAGAACTAATGAATCTTAAAATATCTGATTTTAACAATGATTTTACTGAGTTAATAATAAGGGACGAAATATCAAAAACATTCGGAAGAAAAATAAAGTTAATGTTAAGCTCTAATCAAATTAAAGAATATGTTAATAAATTAGGACTTAGACCAGATGATTTTATTTGTCAAAAATTAGCTCCAACAATTAACAAAGAGCTTAGAAAATTAGGTAAAAAATTATTAACTCCAGACCAAATAAAATACAAGAATTTAACTTTGTATGATTTTAGACATTCTTCTGCATGTTTCTGGCTTCCAATATACAAAAGCGAGGCTGCATTAAAATATAGATTCGGTTGGATAAAATCAGAGATGATACACTATTACACAGAATTTTTAGGAATGAAAGATACCATAACACAAGATGATATGTATGTTGATATAACAAAAACACAATTAGAAAAACAAATCCAAGAAGAACAGAAAAAAAGAAATGAATTAGAAGAAAAGTATAATTTAATAGAAAGAAGATTAAAAGCTATAGAGATTGGGTTAGTAACACAAGCTACACAACAAACTTCCCCAGTAGTTATACAAACTCCTATAGGTCAATTTGATGCTTCAATAAGTGGAACAAGGTGGCAAGATGATAGATTTAAACCAAGAGAGGAGTATGAAAATGGAAGTTGAAAAGATGTCTGCAAATGAGGTAAGAGTTTTGGAATACATTTATGAAAATCATAAAGATTTTCCAGACCAAAATGAAATTGGCAGAAACACAAATCTTGAACCATGGCAAGTATCAAGAGTTGTCCACTCGTTAGAAAAAAAATGGTATATAAAAGAAAAAAGGATAGGAAAACATAAAAGTTGGACTCCAAACAAGAACAAGAAACAAGAAGCTTTACAACTTGTTAGGGTATATCAAAATTGCAAACAAGAAGTTGAAAATAATGAAAAAAGTATATTAAGAGTTCACAATATTGAATATTATTTTAAAATCTTCATTCCTTTTAACTATGACAAATCCTTGTATGAAAAAAGATACCCTGCTCATAGAAGAGTTGCATTGATTAGGGAACGTCCTCTATTTAAATCAGAAATTCATTTAAGCAGGTTAAATTCATATGAGAATTCTGCTCAGATTTTCCCAAATCCTTTTTTTATTATAGTTAATCTCAATATCAGCCAAGAGGACTTGGACGATTTAGTTAGTTCTATGTGTTGTAAAAGGCTTATGGCTATTGAAGACATTCTTAAAAATGATGGAACTCTATTAGGAAAACAACTTAATATAGACCCCGGTGATATTTCTATTAATGACGATTGGCTATCAAGATTAGCTATTAATCATGGATTGTATAACAAATTTATTGATAATAGCCCTAAGAATTTTGTTGGAGAAAATGAATATCCTTATGAATTAGCTATTAAAATTATTCCAGCTACTTTGTCTATACGTAAGTTTTGTGGCGATAATAATCTTAAAGAAGTTCAATTTGGTAATATGATTACATGGTTTTATAACACTCATGGTAGTCCTATTCCATCTTATCCTTTTTATGCAATTGGTAGTGCGCCTTCGGGATGCAGTATTGTTGTTAATGCTGGTAGTCAATTTTCTGGATGTTATGCAGGGAATAATATCGGTAGTGTATTTACTGATGGTTATGTCAGTATTAATACTGGACTTGTTATTTCTGAAGGTAGTCCTATTTACACTGGTTAACAAAAAAATAATAATATTGAGGATAAAGTCAAAAAATGTCAACCAAACTAAGTTATAGAAAAAGAAGACAAGAATTAAAACAAATAATTCAAGAACAAGGTACCTGGGTATTTAACAAAACTCAATTAGCAGAGAAATACAAGATTAGTAGAACTCAACTTTACAAGGATTTAGATATTATAATTAATGAAATTCCAAAAGAGAAAATAAACGAGATAAGATTAAATATAAATGTTGTATTAAAATTTTCTCTTAAAAATGCCCTCAGAATTGTTTTAGAAAATAATGATAATCCTGAACTACAGCTTAAAGGTATTCATGCAATTGATAAGATTTGTAATAGTATTATTGGCTTTATTTCCAACAATAAAAATGATTTTGTTGATAATGAACAAGACGTTCAACTTAAGCATCCTGGAATAGTATTAAAAATAGTTGAAAAATTAGGAAAAATTAATGAAAAACAAGGATTGATTTAATTAATGAAATTATGAAGAAAACCAAATAAATTTTAAAAAGCTTTTTATAAGTGATAAATACTAATAAATCTATGTTAGATATTAAAATCTTAGAAAGCTGGCTTTGGGAATGTGCCTGTAAAATTAGAGGCGATATTGACGCTCCGAAGTATAAAGACTACATTCTGCCTTTAATTTTCTTAAAAAGATTGTCTGATGTTTTTGAGGATGAAATAATAAAATTGTCTGAAGAGTATGGTGATAAGAAAACTGCTGAAGAGCTTGTTGAAGAAGACCATAGTTTAGTTTGGTTTTATTTACCAGAAAAGTCAAGATGGCATTTTATTACAAAACAAAGCACAAAGATAGGAGAAATTCTTACTGATGCTGTTCGTTCTGTTGCAAGAGAAAATCCTAAACTTCAAGGAGTTATAGATTTTGTAGATTTTAATGCTACTGCATCGGGTCAGAGAATTGTTAGCGATGATAAATTAAAATTACTTATTGACACTTTAAATAAACATAGACTTGGTTTAAAAGATGTTGAACCAGATATTCTTGGAAGAGCTTATGAATATTTATTAAGAAAATTTGCAGAAGGTTCTGGACAGAGTGCAGGTGAGTTTTATACTCCAAGAGAAGTTGCGATTCTAATGTCTTTTATTGTTGAGCCAGAACAAGGAGAGGAAATTTATGACCCTTGCCTTGGTTCAGGAGGATTGTTAATAAGATGTTATTTGAGATTTAAAGAAAAATATGGAGAAAACACAAAAGTCAAGCCATTAAGATTCTATGGACAAGAAATTTTGCACACAACCTATGCAATGGCTAAAATGAATGCTTTTATCCATAGAATGGAAGCAGACATTTCTTTAGGAGATACAATGAACAGACCAGCTTTTTTAACAAATTCTGGAGCATTAAAAAAATTTGAGATAGTTGTTGCAAATCCAATGTGGAATCAAGACTTTTCTCAATCTACTTATGAAAAGGATACATATAATCGCTTTAATTATGGCTATCCTCCGTCAAGTTCTGCAGATTGGGGATGGATTCAACATATGTTTTCTTCCTTAAATGAAGATGGAAGAATGGCAGTTGTTTTAGATACTGGTGCTGTTTCAAGAGGTTCTGGAAATGAAGGCTCTAATAGAGAAAGAGATATAAGAAAAAAATTTGTTAATAATGATTTAATTGAATGTGTTATTTTATTGCCTGAAAATCTTTTCTATAACACAGCTTCTGCGGGAATTATTTTAGTCATTAATAAAAATAAGAAAAATAAAAATAAAATTCTTTTAATTAATGCTTCTAAACTTTTTGAAAAAGGAAGACCTAAAAATTTTATTCCTGAAAACCATATTAAAAATATTTCAGAAATTTATTATGAATTCAAGGAAGAAAAAGGGATAAGCAAAGTAGTAAGCAAGGAAGAGGTTATGAAAAATGACTATAATCTTTCACCTTCAAGATATGTTTCTCAAAATGGTGAAGATAAAACTTTACCAATAGAAGAAGCTTTAGTTTTATTTAAACAGGCAGATTATGAATGCAGTACATCTGGTGCTAAAATGATGAATGTATTTCGTGAATCTGGATTGGGGTTTGAGGTTTGAAGATGGCAGAAATAACCTTATCTTTACTTAGCGGGTTAATTGGGGCTTTAATAGCAACAATCTTAACAATCGCATATACAGAATATAAAGGTAAAAGAGAAAGAAAGTCATCCTTAGCGAGAGAAAAATTAGAAAAGGTTTATGCCCCTCTTGTTGCATTAAAAAAGAAAATTGACTTAGTAAATCAAAACGAAGGTGGAGCTTTGTTACCTTCTAATCCAATGGAAAAAGAAATGATTGAAAAAATAATTTTTCATTATTATCACTTAGTTGATAATGATTTGAAAGAAGGAATAATTTTATTGCATCCAGAAATAAGTAAGAACATTATGAGCACAGTTAAGAATGTTCAATTAAAGGTAATAGACAAAATAAAAAAACATTATCAAGAAAATAAAAAGATTTTGGGGTTAAAATGATAGGATTGATAAATTTGAGTGGTGTTGGAATAATAGTCCTTGGTGGTTTAATTGCTCTTATAATTTATTCTACACCAAAGTTAAAATTTCTTGCATCCCATCCTCTTGTAGCATTTGTAGTAGGAATTATCATCGCTTATATATTGGATGATTTTTCTGATACTATTACTCCTGGAGATGTTATAGTTATTACATTGATGATAGTAACTTTAATAGTAATGCTTCTTCCAATGTTAAAAGATTGGCTCAAAAGTAAGAGAGAAAAAATAGAAAATATCCATACAGAATTAAATAAAATTAATAATAAAATCTCAAAAATTGATGGGCAAATAGAGACAATTCTCCATTTATCAAAGAAAAAATGAAAACAAAACAACAGATACAAAATAGCGAATTTAAGCAAACAGAACTCGGAGAAATTCCAAGAGATTGGGACGTTGTCAAAATTCAAGATATAGTAAAATTTGAGAGAGGAACGGAACCGGGACGTGGAAATTATAATGACAAAGCCATGGGCATAAGGTTCTTGAGAGTTGCTGATATTTCAGGAAACAGAAGAGATTTTATATATACAACATCTAAGAAAATTAAGTTATGCTCTCAAAATGATATTCTTATAGCATTTGATGGAAGTCCGGGAATAGTGAAGAGGGGAATTGTGGGAGCATACTCTTCCGGAATTAGAAAAGTCAATTTGATTAAGCAAAATATTAATTTGGAATTTATTTATTACATTCTGCAAACAAGTTATGTTCAAGAGACTATAAAAGAATATTCTGCTGCTGTGACCATAAAACACGCAAGCAAATCTATCCCACATATTAAAATCCCTCTCCCACCCCTCCAAGAACAAAAATCCATCGCTTATGTTTTATCAACAGTTCAAGAAGCAAAAGAAAAATCTGAAAGAACAATCAAATCTTTAAAAGAATTAAAAAAATCCATGATGAAGCATCTTTTTACTTATGGCGTTGTTCCTTTTGATGAACTTGATAAAGTTGAACTGAAAGAGACAGAGATTGGGAAGATGCCGAAGGAGTGGCAGATTAAAAAGTTGGGGGATATTGCTAACTTGGTTATGGGACAATCTCCCGCTGGAGACACTTACAATAAAGAAGGAAAGGGTATTCCTTTCTTACAGGGAAAAGCTGAATTTGGAGCAACATCTCCAACACATATTAAGTATACTTCAAAACCATCAAAGATAGCAAAGAAAGGGAGTATTCTTTTATCAGTAAGGGCACCAGTAGGTGCTATAAATATTGCTAACATAGATTATTGTATAGGAAGAGGTCTTGCCTCTTTATCTATGGAAAATAATTTATTTTTATTTTACCTTTTAGATTATTTTAAACCCTCAATAGAAAAAGAGGGTACGGGTTCAACATTCAAAGCAATTAGTAAACCAAACTTGAAAAATATTCGGGTTTTCCTTCCTTCTTCTATGGAGCAAGAACAAATATCCTTAATTTTATCATCGATAGATGAAAAAATAGAATCTGAAGAAAATAAAAAAGAAGCTATTGAGCAATTATTTATGTCTCTTCTACATAATTTAATGACAGGAAAAGTTAGAGTTAAAGATTTAAATTTTTGAGTTGAAAATGCCAGATAAAAGAATCAAATTTTTAGATAATGGAGAAATAGAATTTAAAGAAGTAGTTTATCCAGGCGAAACTGCTTACAATGATAATGTTACATTTGATAAGGGAAAATGGTTTAAGGATTGGGAAAATTTAATAGAAGAAATTAAAAAAATGTCTTTAGAAGTATGGCAGATTAATGATATTTTTGATGAATTTAAAACAGATTTAATGTTATATGGTTTTACTAAACAATTAATTCAAGAGCATTACAAAATAAAACAATTAGAAACAAAGTTAAAATTGGCCTTTCATCAGTCCTATTCTAATTATAGAAATTCAAGAAGAATATTTTTAGGATTTATTGCTGGTTTGTTTGCAAACAAGGCTATTGAAAAATTAAATGTAGATGAGCTAATTTCCAAATATAAAAATGCCTGATAAAATAAGAACTAAATTAGTGGATAAGAATGTTTATATTAAATGGTATAATGTTGCTGAAGAAATAATAAATAATCATTTTTTAATTCCTAAAAGAAAAGACAAAGAGATTTATCAACTTGTTAGCAGAGAAAATTGGTTAATATTTGCTTTAGATGGACAAGATAAAGATGATGCAATAAATAGTGAAAATCCAAATGTATTTTTAGATATTCTCAGTAAAGAAGGAAATCTTACAGGTGAAGCAAGACTTGGTCTAACATTTAACAATCTCAAAGCTTATGAAAAGTTTAAAACAATCATGCAAGGATATAATAGAGAAATAAAGAATAAGGTAACATCAAAACTTTTAGAACTAAGAAGTGACTGGAAAATTAATATAAAAAGAAAAATAAAAAAATTTAATTATGCCCAAAAACCAGAATATTATGAAGTTAAGGAATGGAATAGTAATCAAATAAATGATAAAATTATAGATGAATTAACTAAAATTGGCAATAGTATAAGAGAAAAAGGAAAAGAAGCTTATAAAGAAGAAAAGATTAAAGGCAAATTCTATAGAGAGACTCCTTCAATAAACTTGATGGAATCTATTTTTAAATTGGATAAAGAAGAATTTAAAATAAGAATCTTAGAGATATTTGAAATTTTAGCTTTATGTTTGAAAGTAAAAACAGATATAGAGATAAAAAGAATAAAAAAAGAAAAAATAAATCAATTAAGTCAAAAAGAGATAGAACTTAAAAATGAAAAAGAACATAAAAGACAACTTGAATTTCTTGAACAACTTAATAAAATTGATAAAGAGCAAATTAGAATAAAACAGGAAAAAATTGAGAGATTAGAAAAAGAAATTTCTCAAATAAAAAAGGAGGCAGAAGAAAATGCCTAAACTCGGAGCAGAAAGACAAGCAGTTCAAAATCCTTTAGTTAAATATGCAGCTGAAATTGGTTGGGATTATGTAAGACAAGAAGAAGCATTAAAACTAAGAGGTGGAGAAACTGGAATTTTATTTAAAGAGGTTTTTATGAAACAGATAACTAAACTTAATTCTGCTTTTATAGATGATTCTATTATTGAACAGCTAATTAAAAAAATAGAAAAATTACCAACATCAATTGAAGGAAATTTACAGGCATGGGAATATCTAAAAGGAATTAAGACTGTTTACGTGCCGAAGGAAAAAAGAGAAAAAAATGTTTGTTTAATTGATAAAAAGGTTAATAAAAATATTTTTCAAGTAACAGATGAATTTGAATTTACAAATGGGACTTACACAAATAGATTTGATGTGGTTTTTTTAATTAATGGGATACCAGTCTTTCTTGTTGAAACAAAATCATCTCATAAAATAGGTGGAATGGCTGAAGCTTTAGATCAAGTTAGGCGTTATCATCGTGAAACACCAGAACCAGTAACTTTATTGCAAGTCTATACTTTAACTCATTTAATTCAATTCTTTTACGCATCAACTTGGAGCTTTTCTATGAAATCTGTATTTAATTGGAAAGTTGAAAGCAAAGCTAAAGATTTTGAGAATTTAGTTAAAGATTTTTTTGATAAAGAAAAAGCAATTAAAACTATTTTAGATTATGTTTTATTTACAAGAAAAGACGATGAGTTACAAAAAGTAGTTTTAAGACCGCACCAAATGAGAGCTATAGATAAGATAATTGAAAGAGTTGCAAATAAAACAAAAAATAGGGGTTTAATATGGCATACACAAGGAAGTGGAAAAACATATACAATGATTGTGGCATCTCAAAAGATAATTGAAAATCCTTTATTTGAAAATCCAACTGTAATAATGCTTGTTGATAGAAATGAATTAGAAAGTCAACTATTCGGAAATCTTACTTCTGTTGGTATTTTCAAAGACGAGAGAGATGCTGATGAAAGAATAGCAAAAACAAAACAGCATTTGAGAGATTTGTTACAAAGAGATACTCGTGGTCTGATTGTTACAATGATACATAAATTTGAGGGGATGCCCAAAGACGTTAATACAAATAAGAATATTTTTGTGTTGGTGGATGAGGCTCATAGAACAACTGGAGGAGATTTAGGTAATTATTTAATGGGAGCATTGCCAAAAGCTACTTACATAGGATTTACAGGAACGCCAATAGATAAAACATTATACGGAAAAGGAACGTTTGTAACATTCGGTAAAGATGATGCTCCTAAAGGTTATTTAGACAAATATGGAATTGCAGAGTCAATTGACGACGGAACAACTGTTAAATTACATTACTCCCTCGCTTCAAATGATTTATTGCCAGATAAAAAAATATTGGAAAAAGAATTTTTGAATTTAAAAGAAGCAGAAGGAGTTAGCGATATTGAAGAGTTAAATAAAATTCTTGAGAGAGCCGTTAATTTAAAAAACATGTTAAAAAATAAACAACGTGTTAAAAAGGTTGCAAAATATATAGAAGAGCATTATAAAAATTATGTTGAACTAATGGGTTATAAGGCCTTTTTAGTAGCAGTAGATAGAGAAGCTTGTGTGATGTATAAGAAAGAACTTGATAAACTTTTTCCAGAAGAATATTCAAAAGTTGTTATAAGCTCGGCTCATAACGATCCATCTGAATTAACAAAATATTACTTATCTGAGGAGAAAGAAAAACAAGTAAGAAAAGATTTTATAAAAGCTGATAAATTGCCTAAAATATTAATTGTTACAGAAAAATTACTTACCGGATTTGATGCTCCAATTTTATATTGTATGTATTTAGACAAACCAATGAGAGACCATGTTCTTTTGCAAGCAATAGCGAGAGTTAATCGTCCATATGAACCAGAAGGACAAAAACCAAAGCCATGTGGATTTGTTTTGGATTTTGTTGGTATTTTTGATAAACTGGAGAAAGCTTTATCCTTTGACTCCCAGGACATTGCAGGGATAATAAAAGATATTTCAGTATTAAAAGATAGATTCAAAATTCTAATGGAAAAAGCAAAAAAAGATTATTTGTCTTTAATTAAAGGTAAAGTGGGCGATAGAGCCGTTGAGGTTGTTTTGACTCATTTTAAAAATGAAATTAGAAGACAGGACTTTTACGAATTTTATAATGAATTATCTAATATTTATGAAATTGTTTCACCAGATGCTTTTTTAAGACCTTATATAGAGGATTATGATACACTATCAAGAATGTTTAAAATATTAAAAGAAAGATTTGAGCCAGGTTTGGTTATTGATAAAGAATTTTCAAGAAAAACTGCCAAATTAGTCCAGGAACATACAAAATCAGGAAAAATAAGGTCAAGTTTAGATATTTATGAAATAAACCAAAATACATTAAAGAAACTTGAGAAAAGCCAAGCTTCAGATATAGAAAAAGTTTTCAATCTTTTAAAAAGCATAGAAAAAACAGTTATAGAACAACATAATAAAAACCCCTTTCTTATTTCAATAGGAGAACGAGTTGAGATAATTGCTTTAATATTTAAACAAGGACAAAAAAGTGTAAAGGAAACATTAGAAGACCTTAAAGAAGAGATAAATAATATAAACGAGGCCAAGAAAGAACAAATTGATAAAAAAATGTCTTCAGATATATTTTCTATTTATTGGGTTTTAAAAAATGAGGGATTATCTAATGCAGAAGAAATTTCTAATGAAATGGTTGATGTATTTAATAAATATCCATATTGGAGGACAAGTAGCGAACAAGAAAGAAAAATTAAACAAGAATTATATAAATTATTTATTAAAAAAGGAATGAAAAATAAGATTGTTGAAATTGGAACAAAAATAGTTAAAATTTTAAAAGAGGCTGAAAAATGATGATTAATGAATTTAAACAAGAAGTATTAACTTGGGCAGGAGAAATCGGAGTTGAACCTAAAGAGATTCATGTAAGAGAAATGAAAAGAAAATGGGCGAGTTGTTCAACTAAAGGTAGACTAACATTTTCTTTTGAACTTTTAGAAAAATCTTTTGAGGAAAGAGCAAAAGCTATAGTTCATGAGCTTTTACATTTAAGGTATCCAAATCATGGTAAGATGTTTGAGTCTATTTTATCTGCTTATTTGGAGAAGAAAGGAGTTGGGCATAAGAAGGATTGATAATTCCCTTAACATAAAAACTTAAATAACTTATTCTATATTATAAAATAATATGAAGAGAATATCCCTTTCAGTTGCAATTATTTTTATAATTTTTTTTAGCTTGGATTATTTTGTAATTTCTCAAAATGATATTAATATTTCTGTTGATGAGAATATAACTATTACACCAGAAAATATAACAACATGTGGAGACGGAATTATCCAACAACCTAATAGTAATAATATAAATGAACAATGTGATAATGGGACAAATAATACAAATACGCCATGTTTAGCAGAATATCAACAAGAATGTAATTACTGCGATACCAATTGTAAAAATATTACAATAAACGGAGGTTATTGTGGAGACCGAAAATGTCAGAAAGAAAAAGAAGATTACCAGAATTGTCCTGTGGATAATTGCGAAATTCCTCCTAAGAATGAATGTATTTTTGATGATGATTGTAAAGAGAAACCAGATGATAAACCTTGCACAGAAAATAAATGTCTGGGGGAGCCTAAAAAATGTTATTCTAATAATATTGATGGAAAAAGAGAATTAGACAAGTGGTATTGTTTAAATGGAAATCAAGAAAATCAGAAAGATGAGGATGAGTCATGTAATGAAAATTATGAATGTAAGAGTAATGCATGTACAGAAGGTACATGTTTGAGAGTTAGACCAGGTTTTATACAGAAAGTCTTTGAGTTTTTTGGTTTAAGCAGATTATATGATTGGTTAAGAGCTAATGGTTGGTTATAATTTTTATTTTAGTAATTTTAAATTAATAAAATCCTTTCTGGACATTATCCAAAAAGCATATAAACAACAACTAATTATTACTAACATGGTAATGACAGATGAAAAAGAAAGATTAAGATTAAGATGGATGACAAAAGATTTTATGATAGGAGCGGGCTCACCAGTAACTGAAAATCAGATAACTAAAGCACTTGATACTAACAACCATATGACAGGCAGAATAATAGAAGAATTTAAAGAAGCGCAATTAATTAAACCATTTCCACTTGGAGTAGATACTAAAAATCCAAAAATGGCATGGAATTATACGGATAAACTTAAAAAAATAAATAAAGAAGATTTAAAAAAGCTTATAGAAATAAAAAAACCAAGAGTAGAAGATAAAAATAAATAATATTCAAATCCCTGTTCTGATGGATTATGCTCGGTGGGGGCATTTTGCTGTTGTAAAATAATAGCAAATATTCCAAGATTTGATCAAGAA
>ERZ1292623.589-Hain-H51-01um-R1-589-length-38539-cov-7_pt1 | contig 18179 bp, 36 predicted proteins | sample MGYA00564398_ERZ1292623 | MGnify/ENA primary metagenome ERZ1292623 (study PRJEB36523, sample SAMEA6512633) | groundwater metagenome | collected 2019-01-07 | study: AquaDiva: Metagenomics assemblies of 32 groundwater samples | reverse complement strand
TGGAAGAGTATCTTGCCGCCCTTTCTCTGGACGGCGCGGCATGGACTACCTGGCGCGGGAAGGAAGTGGGTATCCGCCGGGGCCCGTTCTCATTCGCAATCGGCTGACGCTGCGGATGGTGACGCGTAAGAATCCCTCGTAAAAATAGGGGGATTCTTGACTTTTAGGGGGGAAGTTTAACCCCTCCCCGACTCCCGCAAATCTCCCTATCCCTACGCCCCGCGCGCGGAAAAAGGAATACTTCGCACTGGCGCTCTTTAGAGTCTCGTGCGCTACTACTCCAAACGAGACTAACTCTTAGGTGAGAGAGCACCACCTTTACTCTCTGGTTCCGTAGATTATCCATAAAATCTACATCTACTATACACCTGTAACATTCCTGAATAATATCAGGCCCGATTCATATCAGGTGGTAGGTTCGCCCCGGAAATGGGTTCTTGGGCGGACGCTTCGGTTCCACAACGTCTCGCAACAGAAATAGAAAGTAGGATACAAGTATGGCACGTGTCAGCAACGCAACGAGCGCTCAGAACGCGCTCAACTGGCTCTCCACGCTCGATAGCGAGCGCGCGGCATCGCTCCGAAAGGCCGGCGGCGCGGCCGTTCTCGCCGCGTACAACGCGCACCAGGAGGAGGGAAAGGTTTCGGCCAATCCCGCCGGGGAAGCTCTCGTCCCGGTTCGGTTCGGGGTGCTCGTCGGGAAGGAGATCACCGAGATCCGCACGCTCCACCGCTTCTCGGCGCCCCGCACGAAGGATCCCGTCGCGGCGAAGATCCTCCGCGCGAAGCGTCGCGCGGCGTCGGAGAGCATGAAGGCGGGGATCGTCGATCTCCTCATGCTGGCCGGAATGACCGGCGGCACCGTGATCTCCCTGGAGTCGGTGGACGGGGAGAGTCTCGCCGATTTCTCGGCCGAGACGGACGATCTCGTGGAGGACGGTTCCGGGGTCTGAGAAAGGATCGCGCTCAGAAATGACGTGCGATTCGTTCTCGGGGGATGGGCCCGTCTCGATGGGTGGGCCCATTCGCATTCCTCCGCCAAGGCCAGTTCGCCGGTGAGCGCATTTTGCGCTAATAGCCGATAGGCTATCGACCCTTTCCCCGGCCGCAAGACAAGGTCGGGCGAATCCAAAATACCAAGTCTCGAAGCGATGCCATGTAACGCGTGAACCCCTGGAAAGGGAGACTCTTTCCAGCCATGGCAAAACAAAACGCTAACTAGTTATTCGACAAAAGATCAGTAAGCCCTCCCGTTAAACGGACGCATGGTTCTTTTCAGAATACAGAAAGCAAGCCCCGTCCGCGATTACCAAACGGCCGATAAGGCTATCAACGCGGGGCTTTTGATTCTAGCTCTAACTCAAGGCAGGTAAGCCATGAAGATCACTCTCGCCCGCATCAATCGGGAAATCTACCCCTCCCTGGATTCGCCGGGCTGCTTTACTTCGTCTAACGGCGGGGATGTATATTCCCGCCCGCCTTCGGTAGCAGACGCCGTAGAACGCTGCCTCGGTTAATCCCCTCCGAGTTACCAAAAGGGGATGAGCGGGAAGTCCTTAAACCCGACGAACAATAAAAAAAAATAAAAATCTTTCGGAGAAAACAAATGGAAAATCTTCCGCCGGTATTCCCCGTGAAGTTTCCCGCCCCCTTCGTCCCCGAAAAGAAAGAACTCTCGTGAAAGAAATGTTCAAGTATACCTTCGAGGTCGTTTCTAACGAAACGGTTTCTGCATCCACCGAGGAAGAAGCTCGCGAAATTCTTCTTTCGCTCGGGATTTGCGCTGGGCATTTTGTCCGCGCGACTCCCATCGAGCCGCCCGCGCCCAAGACTTTCGATCCTGGTGTCGAAGAAATCCACCAAATCGACAAGTACGATATCGTCGAGGCCGAATTCCGGGCGACAAAGTCTCCCATTCACGCTATTCTCGCGCATCGGCGTGAGTTTGGCAGCGGATTGGCGGACGCAAAGCGAGAAGTAGAAAAGTGTGCCGTTCGCCGTGGCTTCGGATACTTCGATGCTACGACCGGATACGTCTACTTCAATGCGCGCCCTGGTGCGATTACAAGACTCTGAAAAAGGAATAAATCATGCCCGCTCCGAAATTCAACAACACCAAGGGGCCCACGTTCCTCGATCTCTTCGTCATGGAACATGGCGAATGCTGGGACGATACAAATTCCTGCTATAGCGTCGAGCGCCTCGTCGCCGTGTGGGAAAAGATGACCGGAAAGGCTGCGCCATCCTATACCAAGGATGCGATCGGATGTTCCGCGCATATCATGAAGCATGGGCCGTGCCCCGGCTTCGGAATGGAGAAGTGAAATGCCTGTATTCAAGAGTGGAGATCGCGTTCGTTACGATGAAGAGTTCATCTATCGAATGCACATCATGGGCGGCGCTAGCTTTGGAGCCGAAGTTGCGGCTATGATCGGCGAAGTTCTCGCGATTCGTGCGGCGGATCAATTTCCGCTTGTCCGATTCCCGGGAGAGCCTGCATGTTTCATTCATCCAGAAAATCTGGAGATGGCGAGATAGAAATGGAAAAGACGCTCAAAATCACGCTTGGCTTCTTCGAAACCTACGGAACCGGAACGCTTATTGGCGTTCTTCCATTGTCGAACGATGAATGTCTGGCGGATCTGAAGAAGCTTCATCTGGTGTTCGAAGAGACACCTCTCTCGTGGAGACGAGACAATGGTGGGCCGCACCTTTCTATCATTCCGGAGTACGTCCACTATTGTTTCTTGGAGGACATTCTCCGACTTGTAGGCAGAGGCGTGGAGATCACGTATTCTACGGAGTTGAAGAGTCCCCCTCATTGACAATGGCCGGAAGGCCGAAACGGTATGAAACCCGTCTGAGGGTACGTTGTTCTTTATACGCAGATAAGCCGGGACGCCGGACGATAGAGAACATATAATCTAATAGTCCTTGACGGTGCGCCTCGGTAGGAGGCTGGATTATTTAGAGAAAAGTACGCCCGCTCCGAAAACAAGAGCGGCTAACCGTCTGCAATTTTGGTGATAAGAAAATAATCACCTGGTGACCTGGCATCATTAGAGTTCTAGACTCCTCCAGGCTAACTCCGATTTCTGACCTTGGTGATGGTAAAGAAATCAAAAGGAAGTAGGTACATCACCCAAAGAGGTACGGGCAACTACCAACTTTCAATTAGTTTCAGGCGAAACTCCTGAAATATGTGAAATGGTGGAATGTTGTCCAGCCCGAAGCCTCCACGCCAGATGATACAGACGCTAGGCTGGCATTAATTTTTCCCCAAAAGGGTGGTTCAACATGACAAAAGAACAATTCGATAAATTGTATTTGGATTTTGTTGCGCGCCAAGAATTGACGGAGCGAAAAGAGCCGGAAGGAGTTTCTCTTTTCAAGGTGATTTCAGCTTCTCATCCTACCGTGGCAAACGATCTCCTTCCGTGGAGTCTTACGTGCGACGCCTTGCGTAAGTGTTGGGGGTTGTATTGGGACGCAATGGCGGCCAACGATCTCGGCAAGGCACAAATCATCAAAGAAACAATTCTTTGTATCACCCACGCCATGAGAGATTATGGCAAGATTGGCTGATAAAAAAGAAGGGCAACATCATGGGCGAAGAAATCGTTCCGGTTGCCGAATGGGAATATGAAGACGTTCTCGTGTGGGATGGGGACGTTTGGGAAAATAGGGCGCGCCATTCCGATCGCCCGGAAGCGAGCGTGTTCTGGTACGATACGCCCTGGAACGCGCCATTCGGTTCGTTCTCTATCAACGCGAGAGGTAAATATGTCGGCCTCGATTTTCAAGACTGGTGACAAGGTTCTGTATTCGGATTCCTTTCTCGCGCGTATGGAGAAAGAATATCCCGGGCTTTTCCTTCGACCCTCTCCGATTGGAACGGTGGTTGGAATCATTACCAACCTTGGGTGCGAAGGATATCCTGTTGTTCGTTTCCCCGGAGAACGCACGGAGCCATTTCAACCAGAAGATCTTTCGCTTCTCGTCTCGTAAAGGAAACATATGGACCACGTTTTTGTTTTTCTTCTGTGCTTCACCGTGTCGTTTACCCTCACTGTGTGGGCCTTTCGGCGCTAAATTCCATTCAACCCCAACCCCCAACAAAAGAAAGTAGAAAACATCATGGCTCGGCTTCATCTTCCCAACGACTACACCGGAGATCGCGTGCGCCAGAAGGCGGACGGAACGTGGCTTGGATATCCGCGTCCGTGGGCCGGTTCGCACATCCGCCAGGAAACCAATCGAGAATATCGGTTGCGCCGCCGCGCAGCGGCGGCAAATAGTCAGAAGGAATACGCCGCCCTCGACATCGACGAGAAGATCGGACGCCTCGTGGGCGATTCCACGCGCCAGCGCGCGCGTCTCGGAATCCGGTGATTGTTTTTGGGTTGTGTGGGATGTAAGGCAAGCGTAAAATACAAGCGTTCCAAATAAGCTACTTGTATTTCCCAATTTCTTCGCGCGTTCTATAGGAACGGCGCGGGTTTAGTCCCTCTTCCATATGCCAACCTCTAACTAAATAAGTGAGGCAGATATGATTCGCGGCCCGCCCCTGTAAATTCTCCAATGGTTGAAATTAGTTGGGAAAATCCGTCGAGGTGGGCAACAATCCGGCCATTTGGAAATAAACAAACCGGAACGGCCTTTAACCATAATTGTTGCTCTTTGCGGAGGACGATATGCGCTGAAATAAAGTTTCCCTAAAAAATAGTTGTTGTTCTCTTTGGTGCGGCCCGGAAATGTTTACGTCGGATAAGACGAGACAGAGAAACCGGGTTGTTGGGGCGCTTAACCCCCAACGTAAAAGGAACGTCAAATCGATGTTCCTCTCTTACGAGAACCGTACAGGACAAGGCGCAAGCTCGCTATATTCGTATAGTAGAGGCGCCCCCATTCTGGATAGGTGGGTTTGAAGGTCCATCTATGCGCGAGATAAAACCCTTCGGGGCTCTTATAATGTTGGCTTTATGTCTTCGTCTGGCGTGGCTGCTATTGTGCTCCAGGTAGAGATACAATAATCTGGTTCAAATCCAGAACGAAGACTTTTCGTTTGGTAGTGTTCGTACGTTAAAACTACTATTTCCGGTTTTCTGCTTCGTTTCCGTTGTAATAAAAACGAACACTAATCTAAACTTCTTGCTGTATACGAGGGTAAAATGAAACCGTCTGTTGTTTTTGTATTGCTCGCGATGATGGGGTGCGGGCGCCCGGAAAATGTGGCGCGCGAAGAATCTCTTATCGCAACTATCGAAGAAGGAGAATCTGAAGTGGCGGGATTGATGCCCTCTTTTTCTATCGTGGATCCGGGCGAAGACACTCCGCCCCGATTCGATTCCCCTCCGTGTATCTGCGAATGGGAAGTCTATTTCACCGGCGGATTGGTTTGTGTTGGTATTATCTGTTCCGAAGTCTGCGATGATGCAGCTTCGGCGTGCGCAGAACAAACCAGCGCATGTCAACCGCTGTAGAAAAGGAAAAGAAAATGTCTAAGAAGGGTCAGTCGCGACCGTTTACGGTCGAATATGCGTGCGATGGAGAGGTTGCTTCTTTTAAGTTCAATCTCTTTTCGGGCGAAGACGTGTGTCTTACTGCTATGGGAATCCTTTTTCTCAATGATTGTTCCCCCGGGGAAGATTGGCGCATTTTGGATGCGCACGGAAACGTCGTTCCATTCTTTTCTGAGGCAGAGAGTACCGCAGAACACTACTATAACCGCCCTGGAGAATGGGATCGAGAAGAGTGGTGGTAGATTTCGGGGCCGCCCAATCCCGACGAACAATAAAAAAATTCCCTATAACCAGTGAGTTTCAAATGTATCTCCCGCAAAATAGCATGCATCGTGTCGATCACATCGAGGGGTTTTTCGTGGCGAACGGATTCATTCCGCCACGATTGGTCAACGTGTATATGTGGCGCATTCTTTGCGCGCGTATGCAGCGAAAGGAAGTTGCATGACAAAGCGCCGCCATCGGCGATGGCGCATTGCGTATAATCTCTTGCGCCGCGCGCTTTTCGTTGCTCATAAGAATCGTCTTTCTGGATATCGAGAGATGCCGCACTTTCCTCCTCCAAGAGAGGTGTACAATCCGATTTATCCAATGAATCACATTTACGCGCGCGGGCCTTCGAGCAGCCTTCATTTCGCTAATCTTCGTCGATATTGAAGAAGGAATAACATGAAAATCATTTTTTATTGCTTCCTGTGCGGGTTCGCCCTATATTGGGTGGCGGAAATCTGCCGTAACATGATCGATTTCGGGGCGTAATATGCTGAAAGATATTATTTCGTGCTTTCCCGAAAGATTCAAGTGGACGATTCACAACCTTGTCGCCCACCCACTGTCGGAAATAGTTTTTCAGTTGGGATTCGAAGAACTGGGGAACAAGATTCACGACGGAACAATTCCTCACGACAACATTCCCGGGATGGGAAGAGGATAAAATGCCCTATAGAACTTCCGCAAAGGAAAAAGAAAAAATGGATAAATATGATAAATGGGACTGGGTATGGAAGGCGGGCATCGTTGGCGCAGTTTGCCTTGTTGTGGGAATGAATCTTGGGTGTTGGATTTCTGTGGAACACGCAGAGCCTTCACCCGAAGAACTGGCTCGTGTAGAGCTAACCGTACAGCAAGATGAAGAGTTGTGCGCGCGAACTACGCGCGACTATATTGGAATTTATTCGTGCGAATGGAGTACATGGGTTCATCCGCTTCCTTCTGGGATTCGAGAATGCCATTGTGGAACAGAATCTGGCGCGGATCGTTGGGTGCGCGAGAATCGTTCGCCCGCGTGGATGGGGGAGGAATAGGATGCTCCGGTTTGGTCGTTCCTTGATAAAAACGACTTAATGGAGAGTGGTTGATAGGTAGTCTGATTGTGTATGGCTCGGGGTCCATGGTGAAACGGTATCACATACGACTTTTAATCGTTAAATTCGCAGTTCAAGTCTGCGTGGACCCATAAACAAAAGTAGACCAATTCTCTACTAACTCACTAGTTATGGTGAGGAGAATTGAATAATGCATTCGAAAAATAAAGGAAATATTGGAGAACTTTGCGCAGCAAAAGAGCTGTCTCGACTTGGATATAATGTGTTTCGAGAATTGGGAGATTTATCAAAAATAGATTTGATTGCTGAAAAAGATTTGAAATTAATAAGATTTCAAGTTAAAGCAATCACCCCAACAAAAGAGGTTCTACAAGTAAAATCAAGTAAAAGTGGTCCCAATTATAAATTTAAATATCAAGATAATATGGTAGATATATTTTCTATATATGATCTTGAGAATGATAAAATTTATTGGATTTCATCTAATGAATTATTGGCTAAATCAATGTTATCATTAAGGTTGGTTATACCAAAAAATAATCAATATTATAATGTAAATTGGGCAAAAAATTATTTTGATTTAAATATTGCGCTCGAAAAACAATTTGGTTCCGAATGGCTCAAAAACATCGCGGATGATGTAGCGAAAGCAAAGGATGGTTCAACTCCATCTTGAGTCGATTGTTTGCCGGATATTTCAACTAAATAAAATCCGGCAGGGTTTACGGTTATCCGTTCACTTGATGTAAATACAGTTCAAGCTAAAACCGTTTATCTTCGTGCGATAGGAGACAGGAATTTCTTTGAATCTCTCCGGATTAATACCGGGCGTATTTAATAGTCGTTCCTCAAAATCGCACTCTTCGGTTGGTAGAGTCGAGGTTAAATAAACTACCATAATCGTCGGTCCCTATTGGGGATTGTTACCTTGGCGCCGGGAGCGACCCAAGGGAACGAAAGTCTGTATCTAACTCGATATAGCACGTCACTCCAAATCTTCGCAAGGTTTTTTGGTAGCCCAACATAAGGTCGTTTCCTTTGAGGGAGTCAAAGTAACGTTGCTCGCGCCAATATATCTTGGGTAAAGTGGCGTTAAATAATTTGACCCCAGGTCGAGAGGTTTTTAGATTTTTCCTCAGGCGCCTTATTGGCGTAAATAAAATCTTCAATTTTAAGGAGTCCAAATGGATAGAGATCGATATATCATCGGATCTGATGAAGAGTTTCTTTTCGATCGAGCTACAGGTACCACCTGTCTTGATTGGAAAATTGCTATTGATTTCGATCGTAGAATATATGCCGAAAAAGCTTTAGCGGAATTGCGACGATTGCACCATAACCATCGAGATTTTCTCGATATGCGCGTACAGATCATTCGCCCCACCATCACGTGGACGCTCGTTAAATCGTAAAACCAATCGACGAGCAACAAAAACATACCCCGAGAGATATATCTCTCGGCGGGCGACGGGCACGCGACCTCTACGTCTTTTTAGGCGTATCTCCGGCCGTCATTGTACTAAAAAATAGCTAGGGCGTTATGAGCGCTCACTCATTACTAATAATGCCATCAAGGTAAGGCATGAATCTCCTTGGTTAATATTCTGCGGCCTTTAGGATTGTCCATGGATAAACGACAATCGGCCAAAGAAAGAAGAGAGTTTTCTGCTCCCTTAATCTCGTAAAAATAAAGGGCGCGCCAACTTTGCCATTTCCATATGCGAAATCGGCGCTATTTCGTTTTTCGGTGTCGAACTAAAACAAACCGACTTGATTTTATTCCAAAAAGAAAGTTTAATATGAATGATCATCGTTATTGTGTGACGACACTTTCTTTCGATTTGGGCGATGGCGTTCGGGTCGTATATTATTATAATCCCGTCTTGGGAGATTTTGTTTCTGAATCTTGGACCAAGAACGATGTATATCATCGTGAAGATGGCCCTGCGATTCATGTATACGGGCTGTGTGGATGGCAACACTGGTATTGTAATGGTAAGTTCCATCGTATTGGAGGCCCAGCCATTATTTATGAACACGGCGCCGTGCTTGGAGGCAACTCTAATGGCCGCCTAAATGCATATTATATAAATGGAAAGTCGGCGATAAAGAACGAATTTTATTCTAATGATTAGATATATATGATAGTGTTGGGTTAGAGATGTAGCGGAGGCAGCAAATGAAGAGACTGGTTGTATTGTTTCTCTTGATGTTTGTGGGATGTACCCCAGTTCCTTCGTTCTCCTACGATTTATGCCTATCCGAATGTAGACGATGCCCCGGGGCGCCATGCGAAGATGTCTGTTCTCAGCTTCAAGCGGGGATTGACTCTCCCACCTGCCACGCAGCCTCAGAAAACGTTTGGTTCTGCGCGGCGGCCGTTGGGTGCGACTTTGCTACTGCGTGCGAGGATTCGGTTAGCGAATTTCTGGCGTGCGTTCCATAAAAGATCATAACTTATATGAATAAAGTATATATTGACAACAAAACCGGTTGGTTTTGGCGATGGCGCCCCGGATTTTTAAATCCGAGCGACCGCGAAATAGAATTTAGTGATGAGGAATCCTTCCCTCCAGCCTTTAGCTTTGGAGATATTGAAGAATCAAACGCTAAAGTGACTACGCTTGGACGATTTGTTATTTTTCTTGAAGGAGAAGATTATATTACGATCTTTGATTCAGACAAGAAGCGAAACGATCTTCCATAAAGACTTCGAAATCAATAGACGGATCTGAACCTTTGATTAAATCTCCCAGAGGAGAAATGATGATCGGGGCCGTTGCCGATATTGATTTCTGTTGGGTTTAATTCAGGTATAACCTCAAAATCTGAATAGGACGTCAACGACTTACGTTGACTATGCCGAGAGTGTGATTTAAATTACTCGGTTGAGCCATTGGATTAAATCCAGTTTGCCCGTTCTGGAAAAAATGGGCGCTAGTTCAAAGGAGAAAAATAATATGGGACGCGATATTCGAAACGTAATCGATCGTATGGTGAAGATTGTGCCCCGACTTTCTCTTCCGATGGAAGAAATTAAGGACAGCTATCATTATACGGCGCCGGAAGCGATGTCCCGCCTTTGGGATCGCGCGGCGAATGTGTTGAATCGACTTGTTCCAGAAGACCACCCGAAGTTCAAACAGATCTCGGATATTTTCGCGGGAAGGGAAAATTAAGATGTGGCGGGCGCCAACCATAGTTGAAACAATTCGAGAAATTCAACAGAAAAATCCCGACGTAGCATCTGCTGATTTGAATGCCGTCGCATCTTATATCAGAAACAACTGGTCGCTAGATGAAATTGAATATGAATATCTCAGCGCTAAGCGCGTGAATTCATTTGGACTTGGAGATTTTGACACCGAGCGACGCTCACGACGACTTTTTGCATTGCACGAAGCATGTAAAAAGAATTTTGATCAATAAAGAGTGGTTAAATCATGGCAGACGACTTAACAGAAAATACGCGCCGAAAAATTTGGATGCTTGAATACGGCAAGCGTACAGAGGACAAAAGGCGTTTAATATTTATGATGCCGACGGGCGCGCCGGGTCATTATATTGACGTGAAAGGTATTTCAGCCTACGATTCATTTTCCGGGGCATACAATTACTATTTCGATTATAGTAGATCATCTTCGGGAATGAAGGCGTGTCGATCACTTATCGAATTGTTAAATAGAATTCGCACAGAGGTATAAATCATATCAGAAGATGTAGCCAAAATTCGTATCGTAGAATACGGAAAGCGCAAGCTCAAAGAGGGAAAGGTTCTTTTTTTTGCGGGGCACCACGAATCAGTTAAAGGAATCTCTTCTTCGCCGTGCTTTTCTCCGCAACTTTGGTATTATTTTGACTATGCGAAGCTCTCTTCTGCTTTTTGTGCGAAGGCTATTCTGGCAGAGTTGCTTGACTTAGTTCGTAAAAACTCAAAGTGAGTTCTCTATAATGAATATCAAAGAAGTTTCTAAATTTGATTCTTCTCCAAGGTATCAAACCACTCATCTTCGCGGTGGATTTGTTCTTCGAGGAGATAGAAAGCAATTTGCGAGAATCATTTTTTCGCTTATTGTCGCAATTCTTTTTGGAGAGCGCGAAGTTTTTATTGACATTCTAGGAGGAAAGCTTAATACTTAATCGTTGGAGGATTTTTTCTTTTCGGGCCCGAAAGGCTTCGACTGAGAAACAAAGAGCTAGCTGCGTGTCGGACAACTCATTTAGTCCGTTAAAAATGAAGAGAACCAATAATTGCTAATAGTAATTATCCTCAGATGGCTATGGCCGCCTGACGATCTTAATAAAAGTCCAACGAGTTATTAAGATCGCCAAATAGTTGGTGCGCCCCGATAGATTTTCTAATTAGAGGTCGGGAGCAAATAGTTAATTAGATGGTGCGCCCCCAATGGTTGCCGCTTTGGCTCGGGACCTATAGTTGATTTGATCAGAAATCGACGAACAACCCAAATTAAAGAAACACACGTGTAGATGTTAGTTTAGAGTTTTTTAGGACCGGATTTCGATTATCCGCGGGTCCATTTGTTTAAGGGATTTTAGCATTTGGATATGCTGTTGAGGTTTGCTTCAACTGTTGAATTTGGGGTTAAGAACCGCTAGAGAGTTGATCACCGAGGCTTTCTTAAAACATTTTCAATAAACGCCTCATGAAAAGGGCGTGATGCGGGTTCGATTCCCGAAAATTCCAATTTCGTTTGGTAGTGTTCGTACGTTAAAACTACAAAAAATCCGGTTTTCATCCTTTCCGTAGTATAAAAAAGGATTTAATTTCTCGCTACGATTTCCGTAGCGCGTTAATGAAAGTAGGTGTATCATGGCAGCCAAGCATCACGTGGTCTATCTCAAGCGCAAGGTTCTTCTCGCAAGCAGTCAGCTTAAGACGGTGATGAACGCGACGGGCGTTGATCCGAGCGTTGTTGCGCGGTATACGCGCGCAAGCAAGCACTGGGATCGGGAGATGCAGATGCGAATCGATATCACGAATCGTCGATGCCCGGTCGATATTCGCCCGAATCACTGAACATGTCCGAAAAAGAAATAATTGCGGCGCATCTTGTCTATCTCTTTGCCGTACTTTCCTATTCCGTTCGAGAAATCGATCATGAATATGGATGGTATGGATGGTGCGTAGATAAATACGCAGAGCTTCAAGAGAAGGATAAGTTTGCCGCAACAGTTCTTTGGACGCTACGCATGGAGGAAGAGGAGCCCGATGAAGATTGGGCAGGGTATGTTGAATACAAGTGTTCCGATCTCTAAATAAGATTTCCGACGTGGAGATATCCGTTCTTCCAACGTTGAGGTAATGAGAACGGCGTTTGGTGTAAGATCGAAAAACACCACTAATTTTAAGGAGAAATAATATGGCACACATTTTTGTTTTCGCCGTTGTACTTCTCGCTGTACTTGTTATCGTGTACATGTTTTGGATTAAGGATTGAAAAATGTTTACTAAATGGTTTTTTTTACAGAAGGACTTCCAGATCGGGCGCTTGTTTCTCAATTTCCAATACGAGAATCGCTGGTGGGAGTGGTACACTAATTTGTGGACGCCCTTTTTCAGAGTGCGCAAACAGAGCGTTGTGGTGAGCGCTTTTGGTTTTACGTTCGATGCGGTTTGGTGAGAAGGAATACAATATGATTATAGTTAATTTAATTGTTGGAATTTTTTGTTTTGGCATGATGGGTGTTGCTCTGTCGAATATGGTTCGACATTGGAATACTTCATCCTCTTGGCTTAGAGTCTGGAGTGTATTTAATGTTTTCTTAAATCTGGGGCTTGGTATACTCAATTTTTGGGTTGCGTTGTATTTTGGAAGGTAAATGAAATGAGCGATACCCCAAAAGATTTCGGAGAAACGTGGGGAAAGTTCCTCGGAAAGAGTATCGCTAATACCGAAGCGCGCATTCTAAACTACAAGAAGTTAGTACAAGAAGCAGCAATGGCGGGCGAGCGCGAATGGGTTTCTTTTTATAAATCCCTTCAAAAGGATGAAGAAAAGAATCTTCGACGTAAGCGCAAAGAGAAAACCTATTGGAACGAGGATGTGTGGTGTTGGATTTGGCGCGAACCAACAGAAGATAATTTGGTTCTCGACGTTCCGGAGAAATAGAATATGCTAACCCTTAAGTTAAAAACTTATACTAACGAGATCACTGTTGTAGAGGTGCGCCCTACGATACTTTCGTTTTGGTATCCATTTCGTAATGGAAAATACAAAAGAGAGACTTATCCTGGTTCTGCTTCGACGCTCGTCCCATACGTAAATGCGTTTAGGGAGACACAATGATTACGCTTCGATTAAAAAGATATAAAAAGAAGTGTAATATTGTTGCGATAAACATAAAAGACGACAAAACGTTAAAAACAAATCGCGTATTTTATGAATTTATCGACGGGGAATATAGTAATTGCGGCATCTCTGTTAAACAATACATCAAAGATATTGAAGGATATAGCCTGAGGTCTAAATGATAAACGCACAAGACGCCTATCTTGATACTCTAAAAAATAGAGGTAAAAAGTCGGCCATTTCCATTACTGAAAATAAGATCAAAGAAAAAATTGCGCAAGGAGTTTTTGGATGTGAGATTGATTTTACTCTGTTTACCAAAGAAGAAATCGAACGGGTTAGAGCTGAATTAATCGCTAATGGATATTGGTGCTCTAATGTTCGAGAGCTTATCGATCAGCGCGAAGGGCCGTATGGATATTGTTTGATTATTTCTTGGTCATCACGGGAAGAGGGGCGATAAATGATATATACTTTCTTAGGTGTGCTACTGGGTATTTTTGCTCATTACTATTTTTGGCGGGAAACCAAAGATCGCTTTATCGAGAGCGATCCAATGCCAAAGATTGTAGAAAAGAGCGCCCTCGCTAAAAAATACGAAGCGATCATTCCTGGTATTGATCGTGCGCTTACTACAGAAGAAGCACAGAAGTTGATTCGTCAGTATCGTTTCGTTTCATATTAAGGAGAAATAAATATGTTGAATATCTTTGCGGCAGTTTTCTGTTTTGCGTGTGGTGTGTATAATTTTTATTCGTCAGCGACTCCTCTCGCGATGAATTATGGAACGCGCAACGAGCGAATTGCACTGCGCGTCTTGGGTGGACTTTGTCTTGTGCTGTCGTCGATTAGTATGTACATTTATTTCTTGTTTCATTGAGTGAGGGATGGGTTAGAGATTTAAGCCGGTGTGGCGGAATGGTTTACGCAGAGGACTTCTGTATGGAGCATTCAATTAGAAATAATTGATATGAATTTTGCCAAATTCGGGGAAGCCTTTTCAGCAATGGTAATCCCGAGCCAAGCAAATTAGAGAAATCTAATTGGGCGCGTGTAGAGACTAGATGGCAAATATCTTACCGAGTAATGTCGAAGATAAAGGGATAGTCCAGACCAGCAAACATTCTATTAAAGAATGGTGGCGAAAGCTATAGTGGTAAGAAAATCCTCGGCGCCGCAAGGCGCATAAGAGTTCAAATCTCTTCGCCGGCATTTGTAAATTATAAGTTCCATTTATATTGTCTATTGTTAAAACAAGCTTTGCAATAAGTTTTGTTTTTTACTATTTGCGCAGAACATTGCGCGCATTTATATATAACAGGCGTTTTATTTTTCCCTGTATATGTACTTGTTTGTGAGTGACAGTTTGGACATAAAAGTTGAAGATTTTCTAAACGATTATCACTACTGTCTCCGTTGATGTGATCAATGTGTAATACCAATTCTTCATTACACCAAATTGGTAACATCAAACATGTGTGACATTTGTTTTCTAATAAACTCTCTTTTATTAATCGTTTTTTTAGTGAGCTAGATGTTATTCCACCAGAATAATTTTTTATTAGAACCTCATTCAATGGAGTTCTTTTTCCAGCATGAATTCCTTTTTTATGAGATTGCCCCGTAAAGTGATCTACATTAATATTGAGTTTTAAACACCGCATTCTAAATTGTCGATAGCCAGCGCCAGCCGCTTTTAGATTTAGTTTTAAAAGTGCCTCTCGAATTGATGTCGATGTTTTGACTGCTTCAAAAAATTCTTCATTTGTATTTTTATAACCCATGTGGCATACTCTACTCTCTATACTTATAGATAGTATGCCAAAATTAAACTTTACTAAATTTTTAAAGAGATTTAAATATGACATACGTTTTCGTTTCTATTCTATGCACATTGTGCGGATTTACCGCAGGCCGCTGGTCGTGGAAGTTGGGGCCAATATGGCCGTTCACATCGAGGAAGCTGTTGGCGCCAAAGAATCCAGATTACGAAACGCCGGATGGCGCTCCACCATATCGTACCGCAGATAAATCGCAGATAGATCATGCGCCGCAAGAGTTTGAGGAAATGACGCGAGCGTTAGACTTTGATTTGCCCAAAATTCTCGGGCCGCAAGCAATCCCTGCGATCAAAATTCTTAAGATGCCGCGCGAGATCTACAAAACCGACTGCAACAAGTGTGGGTGCAAATTTCAATATCATCGCACACATACTCGACTAATCAAACATTCGACAGCTTATTGGGTGCCTTGTCCAAATTGCGAAACGAAACCCTTCATCAGCCAAGCTTTCAATGAGCAACTATATGAATACCGACCTAGCGGAGTTAACATACGGCGCCAAAATTGAAGAAGAAGAGCTTCTTCTTAAGATTTCTTTTCAAGAAGAGATTCCAGAAGTTAATACGCCCGCGCGTCGTATTGAATATATGAAGAGATATTTTAATGTTCAGTTAGAATATCTATATGCTGTAGTGATGTTGTTGTGTGTGTTAAATGAAAAGGACTAAACATAATATCTGTAATATTGCCGGTAGTTGCGGGAGTTGATCGAAACTTTGTTGTGCGCACCATCTTTCAAGGCCCAGAGGAGGGGTTTCGTACTACCCTCTTCGATCAATTCGAATTTATTTCTGACGCACTTCTTTGTGCGGGAAATCTTTGCAAGGATAGCGAGGTGCTTTCCGAGCGTCACTACGACCGCATCGAAATCTTCAACGAGGCAGATCCTAACACAATTTACTTCCAATATCTAAACTATAACCCCTCTAACCGAAAGTAAGTAAAATGGAAAACCACGAAACGTATTACGAGAACCTCAAGAACAAGTTCAACGCCCTCGCCCCGGGAGCGCATAATCGTCAGGCGCTCTTGGTTTCTATGGCGCGCCATCTTCGCAAGATGGAAGCGAAACATGAATCGCTTCGCAAGGGCGAGAAGAGTGGACCCTTCCAGAAGCTCTACTTCGATTCGCTCAAGAAGAATTCAGGCGCGCAGGGATAAAGACTTCCAATCTATTAGAGACTATGAAAGAGCGTTAACCTCTTTGGGATAGATAAAATAGATTGGCGCCGGGAATTAATATAATGGTTCCATAAAGCGATACTTAGATATCGCCCGGCATGTAGAAAAAATAAAATCCGTTGTCTCGGGAACGGAAATGCTATCGCATTTCCCAGCTACGTTCGAATCGTAGAGCGGATCTTCTTTTTAGATATATTTTTCTGTAAAGTATTATAAGACGGTCATACCGCAGTATGTTGCAGTGCGTAATTTCGATTACGGCCACGCAATCGAACCGGGTCATCCCGTCCGCATACTTTAAAAGAAATAAATTATTAGACTATGGTGGATCGTCTGTAAACGTTGTAGACCTAGCTCCTCCACACGAGAGGGTCACTAATTTTAATGGAGCATATATGGAATCCAATCAGAAGTTCGGCGTAAAGTTTAATACTCCGTGGGGCGAAGCAACCACCATCCCCGCCGACAGTATGATTTCAGGTGCCAGAATCTTTTATATTATGGACTCCTGCGGAATGCCGTTCGATATTCTTCGTGAAGAACTCAAGGACAAAGGCTTAGTACTCGATACTGTTGGCTTCATGGAAGCGGCGCTTAAGTCCAAGAACTACAAAATCAAAAGACTTAAGATGGTGATGTGCGTTCAGTCGGACATGCCGGAAAGTCTTTTCGATCATTGTATCGAATATCTTCGGAAGAATGAACGACTGCCGCCGGGCTAGATTTTCGGAGCAAACTATGTACCCCTTAACAAAACTTGTTGTTTTTACTTATAAAAAGTTTGATTGCGCGCTCGCGATGGCGCCATTGACGTACCGCGCCGTTCGTAGTGGTTGGTCATTTCAAAACGGAAAAAGAAGCGACGGATTTAGTTCGGCTAAGCCGATTCCTATTCAGCACGTCATGGAACTAAATAAACTTGGATGTTTTCGGGAATAAGAAATCAACATATCGTCGATTTTTCGACGAGCAACAAAATCCAGGAAGTTTCTCGGACCGTCTATATTGACTTCTGGCGCGTCTTACATTAGGATGGACGCTCGCTCGCCCGAGCGATAAACTAAATTCCTCGGGGCGCACAATTTGATTAAAGGAGGAATACAGGACATGTTCAGGAGTATATTGACTGTAACTGCTTACACTAAGGCGGTTAATAAATTTGTCGCCCACGTTATTGAGAATAACGGAAAAGTGTGGAGCCCCGATAAACCGGACTTACATCCATTCCAAAATGGAAAAGGAATGTCGCACGGTTCTGCCGTTCGAGAATATGGATGGTTTGCGTGCGGGATTTCTAAGGCTAAATAATATGAAGATTAAAGGCAGAGCAGAAACTAAAAAAGACTTAAATGAGATGAAGTATTACGAAGTTCCTCCGGGCCATGTTTTTCGAGACGTTGGCGACAACGAGCTTTATATTATGGGGAGCGACGGGGATACTTCGATTCGCCTTCATGACGGAGCCCTGTGCGACGATATTGAAGCGGGTAACGAGAGCTTGGTTCTTCTTGTCGATGGAGAGTTTGTAGAAACAAAGGTCTTTCCGATCGAAGATCTTAAAGACGAGGAATTAAAGGACTTCGCTACGCATCAGCGAGAGCTTTTAGACAAAAACATTGCGCGACAAGCGAAAGAAGCCAAGAAGACTTGGGAAGATTCAGAGGTTGCCTACGCAAAAGAGGCAGCCAAGAAGGCGAGAAAGCGCGTGCGAGCGCGCAACGCGAAGCGTAAGTAATAAACCTTTCCTATTTTCCTTAACTGTCGTAAAATAGGAATCCTGAATATGATTTCAAACTGTTCAATTTTCCGCTTTAGCATAATCTTGGTAATGCTTCGAACTGTGGGAGAAAGTAGTCTAAAACTACAATTTCCAAAAATAATTCGAAAGATCCTGATTCGAACTCAGGAGGCGGAGTTGAAGTGGGGCTTTTCGTTCGTTTTTAGAATCAATCCATATGAAACCAAATATTCACTTAAGAATAAACAAGTACGCGAAA
>ERZ1292623.2120-Hain-H51-01um-R1-2120-length-18186-cov-69_pt1 | contig 18186 bp, 26 predicted proteins | sample MGYA00564398_ERZ1292623 | MGnify/ENA primary metagenome ERZ1292623 (study PRJEB36523, sample SAMEA6512633) | groundwater metagenome | collected 2019-01-07 | study: AquaDiva: Metagenomics assemblies of 32 groundwater samples | reverse complement strand
TGGGAGGCTATTATTACTAAACGTTATTAGCCTCCTTAAGAGAGGTCACTCTCATGTCGTACGAGCCTACCAGCACCAGACCCAAATTCAGTAGCTCTATCTGCTCGAGAAAAATGTGAATCCAACAGCAGAGCCATATCTTCTACACAAAGAGTTATATGTTCCTTAGATTCAGCATCTGTTAGAAATCCTTCATTTGAAACTAATTGTATTGAATTAGCGAAAACAATTAAATGCACAACTACATGCAAATTATTCGTAGATTACAGTTGTAAAGAACAAATTGAAGCCTTAGTCATACAAAAAACAGCAGGAACCGAAGAATAAGTTAATAATTGGTTCAGTTATTACCCCTCAAAGTTACATCTACAGGTCTTAAGAATTCTCCATTTGCATTGTTAAAGAATATTTCTGGTTGATAAATTGTTGCATTGTCTCCAGCAAGTATAACATCTTCTAAGCCATCCCCATTAAAATCAGCAACAGCCATTCCAGCAGAATGTCCTCTTAATCCAAAATTTCTTGGAAGTCCACTTGTAGTTATTTCACTTCCATCTAAATTTAAACATTTCAATCCAAATCTACTGGTAGTTAATATTACTCTATTACCATCTCCATAAATATCAATAGAGGCAACGCCCGAACAACCATCTTTTTCACCACGAGAATTTGCAACATCTTTAAAAAGTTTTTTCAAAATTAATCTGTTTCCCTCTAACAAATAGATTCCAGTTCCACAATTTATTCCCCCATAAATCACTTCAAATTTACCTTTGGAGCCAACAACCTCTAATCCGCAAGCACCTTTCTTTCCATTATGATTCAACGGAAATCTATCTTCACTTACAATATGAGGTCCTTCAGAAAATTTTCCCCCATCATTATAAAATATTCTTAATCCATTAGTATCTCCCACTAACAAGTCAACATCTCCGTCTCCATTAAAATCAGCAGTCGCTAGTCCAGAGGCTCCCCCCTCAAGTCTTGAATTAACAACACCCTCGAGCCTGCCCAAATAATTAAATGACAAGTCTTTTTTGTTTCCCTTATACAGAGAGACTCCATCAAGGTCCCCCAGAGCAATATCTTTAACACCATCCCCATCAAAATCAGCAACAGCAAGTCCGCAGGCATTTGTTCCTTCTCTTGAGAAATTAGGTCTAACCTGTTCCGAAAAATTGACTTCAGGTTTGGAGCATCCAGCAAGAGCCACACCTAATGCAAAACCCATTCCTATTCTCTTTAATAGTCCTTTAACCATAAAAAATCAATATAATTTGAGTTTTTAAAGTTACCTATAAGTGATAACACAAGCCAATTAGAAAACTTATTTTTCCAATCCTTTCAAAGTTCCTGAAACTCTAAGTATCTCAATATCCTTCACCATTGCAAGCGCAGTTCTAACCTTTGAAAGAGATTTCCTATTTATCGCCACAATAACTCTATCAGAAACTTCATAAACAAAAACAGGAGAAGCCTCTGCCCATCCAAGAACGCCTATGAATTCAAGTATTGCCTTTTCAACATAACTCCTAGAACCTCTAATCAGAATATATCTTCTATCATTTCTCGCCGAAGGTCTTAGCTTTAACATTATAATATTTGAGAACCGGTTATCTCATTAGTTTTTATTTTTAGAAGATTACTTTCCAAAGCAAAACCCAATCCCTCTGCTCCCCCAACCTTGAAATTAGCCATTCCTATTACTTCTCCATCCTTATTCAACAAAGGACCTCCAGAGTTTCCAGGATTTAAAGTAACATCCGTCTGTATATATGACTGTAATCCATTAGGACCCTCTCTCTTCACTGCAGAAACTATTCCTTCAGTTACTGTAAAAGAAAGACCAAGAGGGTTTCCTATTGCTATTGCCTTCTGACCTATTGAGACCAAATCTGAATCAGCGAGGGTAAGACTCTCAATATTCCCGGAAATTCTCAACACTGAGAGGTCTGCCACCGGGTCAGAACCAACAATCTCGGCAACATAAACTTCTCCACTGTAAGTCTGCACCTGAACAACGTTACTCTGGTCAATAACATGGTTGTTTGTCAAAATATAACTTCCATCCGCAACTGCAAAACCAGTGCCTGCAGATATATCCGTAGTCACAGTAACTACTTTCTTTATTGCTTCTTCTATTACTGAAGAAAGGTCAAGTTGAGTAGTTTTCAAAAGCTCTATTTGAGTCTCAAAATCATCTCTTTGTTTAGATATGCTTCTTACAATTTCAGTTATCTGATACTGATTCTCCTGCCTTAAACCACTTATAGAGCCAGATATCTTTTCCTCAAAATCTTTTTGTAATGAAATAAGTTTGGCAGATTGTGAACTAACAAATGTGAATGAAACAAGTTGCACAACTAAAAGAAGAACGACTGCGCCATATAACACATTGATGTGATGTTCCATGAAATATTTCGTGTGAAGTAATATATATAGCTTATTACAAGATTAATATATAAAAGGAGAATGTCTTTTAACAACATAATATGGAAGATTTGGAAATAAGGAGAGAGATAGTCAAAAGTTTTGTAGATTCTAATTCTTGTAGGCCAAGAACATTAAGAGAAATAGCAAATTCAGAAGGGCTAGAAAAATGTATTGCAAAAGAATTCTTAAGCGCAATAGGAGAACTTGACGATGAAAAAGTCATTATGTCGACAGTGCCTCCCTAAAACCACACCTTTTAAGATGTGGTCGGCACTTCGATCATCCAAAAATCGAGTACCAATCAAACCACACATTAAAGCGTGTGGTGGTGCATCGATTTTTTGACTCCTTCAATGACTCTAGATGGAGTGGCATATAAGCTTAACAGAGATAAGGCGAAAGAAAGGGGATATCTTTGAATAAATCACAAAGCATTATAAACTTATAATCAATATTAGGGCTATGTTAAAAATTCATGCAGTTGGGGGTTTTAGTGAAGTTGGCAAGAACATGACTGCAGTTGAATGTGATGAAGATGTAACTCTTTGCGATGCTGGTCTTTTCATACCAGCTCTAGTAGGTGTAAGTGAAAGAGAGAAAGTCCCAACAGAGCAGGGAATGAGAGCTATAGGGGCGCTTCCAGACGACCATTATCTTGATAAAAATAATCTAAGAGAAAAAGTGAGGTCAATTGCAATTTCACATGCGCATCTAGACCATGTAGGGGCCGTTCAGTATTTGTCACACAGATACAAAGCTGGAATATACGGAACTCCCTATACAATAGAGGTTTTGAAAAAGCTTCTTCCTGAAAGAGGTCTTCAAGGTAATAATAGAATGCACACAGTAAATCCTAATGGAAAAGTGATGATTCACGGAAAGAAGAAATATAAAGTAGAATTCATCAACATGACCCATTCAACATTACAGTGCGCTTTAGTAGCGGTGCATACTCCAGACGGAGTAGTCCTATACGCAAACGACTACAAACTAGATAATACCCCAGTTTTAGGAGATAAACCAAATTATAAGCGCCTTAAGGAAATATCAAAAGAAGGTGTAAAAGCCTTAGTTGTAAACTGTTTATATGCACATGCAGACAAAAAAACTCCTTCAGAACAAGTTGCAAGAGAGATGGTAAGAGATACATTCAACAGTTTAGAAGATAATAAGTCTGGAATGATTGTCACAACATTTGCATCTCACATTGCAAGGCTTAAATCAATAGTAGACTTTGGATTGAAATTAGATAGAAAAATAGTATTCATTGGAAGAAGTCTTGCAAAATATGTTTCGGCAGGGGAAGTAATAAAGCAAGTTCCATTCAGGAACAAGATAATAATGGCGACCTACAAGAAACAGGTAGAAAAGACTCTTAGGCAGGTAAACGCAGATAGAAGCAAATATCTTGTTGTATGCACAGGACACCAAGGAGAGAAAGGTTCAGTTCTTGATAGAATGGCAAGAAACCAGCTACCATTTAAAATACAATCAGAAGATAATATAGTCTTCTGCTCAAAAACGATTCCTGCTCCAGAGACAATTGCAAGCAAAGCAGAACTTTTAAAGAAACTGAATGATTTTAATCCAAGAATATTTGAAAATGTTCATGTTTCAGGTCATGGAGCTAAAGAAGATTTAATAGAATTAATTAAACTTACAAATCCAGAAACAGTAATACCCTCTCATGGAGATCATGCAAAAACTATAGAAGGAATGCATGTCGCAGAAGGCATGGGTTACAAAAAAGGTTATAATGTTCATTTGCTCTCTAACGGAGAGTCAATAAAGTTATGATGAGAGAAGATATTGTAGGTATGCTAAAGAATGCAATAGAGCACGGAGGTAATCCTTCAAGGGTTGCCCAGTCTTTGATTAATTCGGGATACGCACTCGACGATGTAAGAGAAGCATTAAATTATGTTTTAAGCCTAAATCCACAAGCAATCGCTCAAAATACAACTCAACAGGAAATGCCAAAACCCCCTACCTATAACAGTCAATCCATTCAACCAAGTAAACCAAGCCCTCTAAAGCCATTACCTTCTCAAAAAAGCAACCCCACAAGTAAGGGAAAAATTACCGTCATGGTAATAATCCTAATCTTATTACTTCTTTCTTTAATCTCAGTAATTGTCTTTAAAGATGGTCTTTTAGATTTGTTAAAGCTATGAGCCTAGTCTATCAACCAGCAGAAGATTCTTTTCTTTTAGAAAAATTAATTTCAAAGTATTCAAAAAACAAAAAAGTCATTGACATCGGAACAGGTTCAGGGATATTGGCAATAAAAGCGTTAAAATCGGGAGCATCTTCAGTCACAGCAGTAGATCTAAACAAAGATGCAGTAAAAGAAATAAAATCAAATAATAAAAGTATCAAAACGATTCAATCAAATATCTTCAGCAAAGTAAAAGGAAAATTTGATTTAATTATATGTAATCCCCCTTATCTTCCTCATGATTCAAGAGAAGATAAAGAAAGCAGTCTTGCAACTTCTGGAGGAAAGAAAGGAGATGAGTTTATATTAAAATTCTTAAGACAGGCAAAATCTCACCTTAAAGAAAATGGAATTATTTTGTTGCTTTTTTCATCTTTAACTCCAAGAGACAGAATAAACAAGCTTCTTGAAAAGTTAAACTCAAAATCAAAAATAGTCGCATCAAAAAATCTCTTTTTTGAGAAGCTTGAAGTTTTAGAACTTAAACAAACTCCAAATTCAAAAAAGAGATAGCTTTTAAAACACTCCTTTTTTGGCTTAACCCCATGGTTATTCAATTGCCTCTTGAAAGAATAGTAAGTATAAAGGGATTAGCGTATTCTCTCGCATCATGGAATGATTCATTTTATCGTGGAGATGAGGGAGAGATAGCCACACTAGGAGAACAAATAGCTATTATTGAATGGGCATGTTCAAATCAATCTAACCCGGATGCAAAATATATAGCTAATATGTTTAACACTCATGCCTTTGCAGGAGATACCTCAATAAGATATGCGAAAAGAAAAATCTTTGTTTCAGATAATCCCCTGACCATAAATCCTTCAGAATACAGAGATTCTCAAGGAGTTAGAGTTTTAGATTACCCCCTTGACAATAACCCCCTAACTCCGGATCAGATAAGAAAAAACAAACTCTTAGTTGGTTTAACGGGTGATGAAGAATCTCCAGAAAAGTTAGCTCAAATTCTTCAACCAACAGGCAGAGAGGCAATCATATGGATTCCAACATATCATGAAAGGCCTCCAATTAGAGTGCCTTTCATTAGTTTAGGAACTAAAGGTTTAGTTATTAACTGTCTAGAAAAAAGACCTCCAAAAAGGGCAAGATGTCTTGTAAGATTATGTCAAAGTGTATCTTGATAGAACACTTTGAGCATCCAAAAATCGAGCACCATTTAAACCACACCCTTTAAGGTGTGATGGTGCATCGATTTTTTGATAATATAAAAGTTAAGTTAACTACAACAATCCCTATAAAGTATGCATATAATCAAAATTTATGAAATTTGCCCATCTAGCCGACTGTCATCTTGGTGGCTGGCGTTACCCCGAGCTTCAGCAATTAAACTTTGAAAGTTTTAAAACAGCATTAGAAACATGCAAAAAAGAGAAAGTTGAATTTATATTAATTGCAGGAGACTTATTTGACTCCCCATATCCTCCAATAGAAACAATAAAAGACACCTTTAATGAGTTCAGAAAATTGAAGGAATTGAACATACCAGTATTCTTTATAGCTGGAAGCCATGATTATTCAATCTCTGGAAAAAGTTTCTTAGACGTTCTTGAGAAGTCAGGTTTCGGAATAAATGTTCATAAAGCACAAGACAAGGATGGCTCGATAATTTTAGAGCCAACAATTTACAAAAATGTTGCAATATACGGGTATCCTGGAAAGAAAACAGGGCTAGAAGTGTACGATTTGCCTAAAATAAAACTACAAGATTCTCCAGGTCTTTTCAAGATATTAATGCTCCACACTACAATGAAAGATGCACTTCCAAATTTAGATATTCCATCAGTAGAAAGAGAGAGTTTGCCCAAAGTAGATTATCTCGCATTAGGACATCTTCATCTAGTATATGAAAAAGAAAACGCAGTTTATGGAGGTCCTATATATCCGAACAATGCAAGTGAATTAGAAGATTTAAAGTATGGAGCATTTTACATCGTGGATACAAATAAGGGCATAAAAAGAAACAACATCAAGCTAAAAGATGTTCTTGTGTTAGATATTGAAGTAAAGGACTCATTAACTGGTACAGAAACAATATTAGAAGAGCTTAAAAAACAAAACCTAAAAGATAAAATTCTTATATTAAAATTAAAGGGAGTATTAGAAAAAGGAAAGATAACAGATATAAACCTCAACAAGATTGAAGAATTTTCAAGAAATCAGGGGGTATGGTGTTTTTTAAAGAACACAACCAAACTTTTCTTTCCAATAATGGAAGTTGATATAACTCCTCATACCGAAGATTTCGAGAAAGAGATAATAGGAAGTTTTTGCGAGAAAAATCCACATGAGTTGAACAAACACATTAATATTCTCTTTTCAATTCTAGATATGGAAAAAAAAGAAGATGAAACTGCAAGAATCTTTGAAGACAGGCTTTTCGGAGACTCAAGAAAAATACTATTCCAATGATTTTCAAAAAAATTAGACTAAAAAATATAAGAAGCTACAAAGATGAAGAGATAGTCTTTCCAGAGGGAGCAGTACTCTTAGCAGGAGATGTTGGTTCTGGAAAAACATCCATCCTTTTAGCGATAGAATACGCCTTATTCGGACTCCAACCAGGACAAAGAGGTTCCTCTCTTTTATCAAACGGGGAAGAATATGGAGAAGTTACCCTAGAGATGGATATAGATGGCAATTCAGTGATAATAGATAGAGCCCTAAAGAGGAGTGCAAAATCTATAAATCAGGACTTTGCAGCTCTAACAGTAAATGGAGCAAGATTTGAATCTTCATTAACAGAAGTCAAATACAAAATCCTGGAGCTTCTAAATTACCCTTTAGAATTCGTAAGAAAAAACAATCTTGTTTACAAGTACACTATCTATACGCCTCAGGAACAGATGAAGCAGATTATCCTTGAAGACACCGAAGTTAGGCTTGATGTTCTCAGGCATGTATTCGGAATAGACAAATACAAGAGAATACAAGACAACATTCAGAGGATAGTCACAATGATAAGGGACGAATCCAAGTCTTTACAGATAGAATCAGAAATAATAGACTCAAGAAAAAACGAGCTCGAATCAAGTACAAAGTTCATAAAAATTCTAAAGTCAAAGGCACTACTAAAAGAAGATGAAATAAATAAATTAAGCTCTCAAAAAGAAATCTATGAAAAAGAAGTAGAATCTCTTAAAAAACTAGTAGCTGAACGTGAAAATTTTAAAAAAGAGATAGAAAAGTCAGAAATAGTTGTCAGGAATAAACAAGAACAGGCACAGAGGTTTGTAAAAGATTTAAAGGAAGTAGATGAATTGTTAGAGGGATTTATACCTCAGAAATATACCACTGACCTAGACAGGATAACAGAGCAGACTTCCTTAATAAAAAAAAGATTGGAAATTCTCGAGAAAGATTACTTTGAGCTAAGTTCAAAGAAAAGTTCACTTGAAATGATAAAACAGCAGGAAATGAGCAAAAAAAACAAGATATTTCAGATGGATCACTGCCCGAGCTGTTTACAAGATGTGCCAGAAGCTCACAAGCACAACATAATAAGTGCTGCGGAATCCACAATAAAGAATATAGAGAGCAATAAATCTATTCTTCTGTCAGAGATAAATAGAGTAGATTCAGAGTTAATCAAACAAAAAGAAAGTTTGGGTCTTTTAAACCAAGAAAAAATAACAATAGAAATATATAACGCAAAACAAGAAAATATGCAGAAGCATCTAAAGAAAAAAGAGGAGTTGCTAAAGCTGAAAGAATCCTTCGAGAAAGACATCTCACTGATAAACGAGCATATAGAGTCCTTAAAAAAATATTTTTTTGAGTATAATAAGTTCGAGAATCTCCTCAGGTTAAAAAATGAAGAGTTTACAAATCTTGTCAGCACAGAGCACAAAAAGAAAATAGAATTTGCAGAAATAATGAAAGAGATAGAATTAACTGACCGAGAAATGTTAAAATTTACTGAAGAAATAAAAAAAGGAGAGGAATCTAGGAAGAAGTTAGTAAAAATGCTAGATATAGAGTCATGGCTTTCAAATAATTTTACGAATCTTACAAAGTTTACTGAAAAGAATCTTCTTATAGCTCTAAGAAAGGAATTCACAAAAATTTTCAACAAATGGTTCTCCATGCTTACAACAGATTCTTTTGAGGTTTATCTTGACGAATCTTTTTCTCCAGTAATAGTACATAATGAATTCGAATTAGACTATGAATTTCTTTCAGGAGGTGAAAGAACAGCAGTAGCTCTTGCTTATAGGCTTGCATTAAATCAGCTAATTAATTCCATATTGAGCAAAATAAAGACTCATGATGTAGTTATCTTAGACGAGCCAACAGAGGGATTTTCAGAGCAACAACTTGATAAAATGAGAGACATGCTTAGAGAATTAAATGTAAAACAGTTACTTATAGTAAGCCATGAAACAAAAATAGAGGGCTTTGTCGACCATGTTATAAAATTCACAAAAACAAATGGAGTATCAAAGGTAACTTATGAGAAGGAGTTTAACCAAATACGTCCCGAAGAGGACTCGAACCTCCGACCCCACGGTTAACAGCCGTGTGCTCTACCTGCTGAGCTATCGGGACATAATAATGAAAGCAATTTAATGTTATTTAAATCTTAGTTTTGATAAAAATTAAGGTTTAGAAGTATATTTTAGAAAAATCAAAAAATCGATGCACCACCACACCTTTTAAGGTGTGGTTTGATTGGTGCTCGATTTTTGGATGATCGAAGTGCCGACCACATCTTAAAAACTTCAACTTGAAAAGTTGAATGGATTAGAAAATATCTATTTTCTAAAGATGTGGTTTAGGGAGGCACTGTCGACATAATCTAAACAAAAAAATAAAATGGTATTTTATCAAATAAACTTTGTCGTCGATTTAAATTTAAGGCAAAAAAAATAAATTCAAAAATTTTAAAATTTGGCAAACTTTTAAATACGAGTGTAACTCAATATAATTTAAAGAGGTGTTTTAAAGTGATGAAGAAAAAGGCTAAGAAATCTGCAAAGAAGTCTTCCGGGAAGAAATCCAAGCGTAGATAACTTTAGTCTTAATTTTATTTTATTTTTTATTTTTGTTTTCTTTGAGAGTTTATTTTTTCAAGGTAACGATAAGCGTTTGCTTGCTTCGTTCCCTTGATTATATTTGTTACCGCAACGAGTGCGCTCTCCGTTATCTCTGCTGGACCAATTATCCCGACGGAGTTGTCATGAATTGATACGTCGCATTTAGTTATTTCCTCAATAGTTTTTCTAGTTTTTCCATTTGTTCCTATTAATCTGCTTCTCACCACCGCATGATTCTTAGTATTTGCATAATCTCTTATGTTTATTTTTATAAAACCAATATCCTCATCAAGCACTTTTAGTGCCTTTTTTACAGAAAACCCCAGATTAATGGCATCAAAGACCCTTTGAGCTTCAAATTCATTAAACGGGTCGGCATTTATAGTAATATTTTTTCCACTAATTTTTATTTTTGCATTTAATTTAGACTCAAGTTTACTCTTATTATTTAGAACATCCTTAATTCTAGTTAATTCTATGGAAATCATGTCAAAATTCTGTTGCCAATGCATTTAGCAAACCTTTTTTCCTAAGTTGAGTAACTTCGTTAATCTTATACTTGTAGATTACATCTCCCTTTTCTTTATCAAACTCCCATAATTTAACAAGAACAATATCTTTAGGTCTCAGCCAGAGTTGTCTCTTATATTTTCCAGGGACTCTACAGTTTCTTGTCTTACCATCAGTTGTTAAGATTTCCATTCTATTGCCTCCATATCTCTGGATTATAGTCCCAATTATCTCTCCATTTTTAGGCCATCGAGCTCTTACAAATCCTTCCTGTTCCTGGGGAACTTCTTCATCTTCATTGGAGGATTCATCAAGAATTTCTTCAAAATCTCCAAACTCCTGGTCTTCTTCATTACTCATTAAAATCTCTGGCAATTTAAGGTTTTAAAACTTATCTAATTAACAAGTTATCACAAAAGGAATCTTTTCTACTTCATACCAAGAGTCTTTTTCTATGATTCCAACAGAGAGTGCCAAATTAACTGACTCTCTCCCCACTATATTAAAACTAGAGCCATTAAGAGATTCAGACTTCATTATCCCAGCAACTTCTTCTCTCAACATTATTTCTCCTTTAAAGAAAGACTCAGTTATTTGAAGTCTTCTAATTCCATCACGAAAAGTCTTCCCAAGAAGATTTTCATCGCATATTGCAACTACCGTCCTGGAAGACCTGTGGAACTTTACCCACATTCTACCAAAATCAAAAAAATTAAAGCTTGCGGAATTATTTTAGCTTTGCTGCTTGGTCCTTGCCAACTACTTTCCAGCATTCGTGCGTTCCAGCAGGTGACTTTGCAACAACAAAAAACCTTCCACTTCTCTCTACGAGTTTATAACTATCCGTACTAAACTTGTCTTTAGTCTTTACATCGTAGAACTCTATCTTTTCTTTAGCCATGATTACCTCCAATTGAGATAATTTTGTAGCCGTTTTAAATGTTTTGATGTCAAAAACTCAGTCCATAAACGAACGTTGTGTCCAGTAAGTTTCTAAACTGTCCATAAAGTGTCTATAAAATAAAATTATTATATCCCAGATTTAAGCCTATTATCTTGCTTACAAAGCATCTGGCAGTTCTTTGCTATAGTTTGTCCACCTTCATGCCAAGGTTTTATGTGGTCTGCTTCCATTCCTTCTATTTCAAAATGTTTCTTGCACTTAGAACAAATACCTTCTTGCCTTTCGTATGCTTCTCTCTTTTGATTATCTGTAAAAGCACGAATACTTAGATATCTCTCGTTTCTCGTTAAAACATAGGAGTAAATACCAGATTTCTTAGTAACATCTTCATCCTGCATAAGTTTTGTTATCTCCTTTTCTATCTTTTTAAAATCCAATTCCTTATCATTAAATTCATTATATAAAATCCCAAAATCAACACCCTTCATTTCCTTACGATATTTAGGAAATACTGCTTTTATCCAATTAACTACACTTTGAAAATACAACCATAATTCATTTGCATTTGGCTTATGCTGATTCTTAGCCATATATCCTTCTATCTTTTCCTCACTAATCCAACCAATTGCAGTTTCTAAATAATCTTGTCTGATTGGAGAACCTTTCATATAATCACTTGCTATATTATAAGCTGGGCAATTAGATTTACTAAAATGTCTTTTTGCATCAGATAACCAAGTTCCAGTATAGATGGCATTTCTTAATTCTTGGTCGTATAATTTTTCTCCCGCTATATTAATAGTTTTAAACCAATCTAACTTTTCTTTGTCAGCTCCTTCGCAGAAATAAATCATTAATTTATAATTGAGAATTTGCTTTTTTTCGTTCTCTTCAAGATTATGAAAGTATTGATAGTTTAATGAGAACTTTCCAGCCACATACTCACAAAAACTTATTGTTCTCTGCTGTCCATCCATTACTTCAAAAGTTCCATCTTCGTTTTTAACCCAATACATTACATTTAGAGGAAAATTCTTTTTTATTGTTTCAATTACAGCATCTCTTTGTTTATCTTTGTATACAAATTCTCTTTGATATTTTGGACGAATGTTTAATTTTCCTTTAAAGCCAACAACTCCTTCTTCATCATCATTTTTATATCCTTCAAAAACATCTTTAATTGATATTTGTTTAAGCTCTATCTTCATAGAATAATGCTTAAAACCATTTATTTAAAGTTTCTTATTTTTTATTAGAATACGAACATATTTTTCTTTATGTTCTCCTTCAACAATTCCTCTATGTCTATGTTCTTTGTCTCTTCTTAGAGATTCAACTTCTGGGGATTTATCACCACTATGTGTTTGTCCTATTATTTCAAATTGTTCGGGATTATATTTATCTAAAAAAGTTAATGGAACACCCATAACTCCTTTGTAATCCATAGGAATATCGCTAACTTTATCAACGTTTATTGCTTTGTAATTTTTATAATTTGGATATTCTTCAGGAGAATAATTTTTGTAAAGAATTATACTTTCATGCCTTCTTTTATTATCTAAGTTAGTAAGCCAGACAATAGTTCCTAAACTAAAGAATTTTTCTCCATTTTCTATCTTCTTTCTTGATTCAGTTGGAATATCATAATGTTTGGGAACTTTAAACCACTTCGTTCCACCATTATCTATTCCCAACCAAATTTTGTTTTTTTTAATTAGTTCAAAAACTTCTTTATTTGTAAGAGCATTTTGGTTTCCTATAATTAAAAACTTTTTATTATATTTCATTAATTGAGCAACATATTCCCTAAATAAAGAGAAGGGTGGATTAGATATAATAATATCCGCTTCTTTTACAATTTCTATACATTCTGGGCTTCTAAAATCTCCATTTTGTTTTAATTTTACTTTAGTAGTGTCTAAACAATTTATCTGTCCATCCTTATTTACATCTTTTACAATTTCTAATTTATAAGATGGCTTCTCTGCTTCAAAATGTGTTGCGATTAATTTCTTTAATCCAAGAAATTCAAAATTTAAGCAAAAATATTTGAAAAAATTACTTTCTTCAGGGTCATCACAATTACAAAAAATAATTTTATCTTTAAAATGTTCTTTATAATGTCCTAACTCTTTTTCAATATCTGATAATTGTGTATAAAAATCATCATTTTTAGCAGTATTTGCTTTATGTAAGTGTTTATTCAAATTTTTCTTTTCCATATTCTTTATTATTTTAACCTTCTTTTAATTCTTATGTATACCTCCCAATAACAGTTATGTTGTAAACAAGACATTTCAACAATAATTCTACATCTTGGGCAGTTTCATTCCTTGACCTAAGATAGTTAAGATGTTTTCTTTTAATTACACTAAAGACTTGCTCAACTAAGGCTCTGTATCTATAAGCATCTTTCCAAACTTCCTTCTGTTCTTTGAATAGTTTTAATTTATCTTTCCACAAATCGCTTTTGGCTCTCTTGCCAGTAACATTTGATTTGAAGTCAATGTAAGCTTCTGTAATTCCTAATTCTTTACAAATAAGATAATTGTTCTTACTTGAATATCCAGCATCAGCTAGAACGCTAGTTATAGTAAATCCATTTTCTACTGGCTTCCTTATCAATTCTTCAAAGACTGGAGAGTCGTGAACAGTTCCAGCACTTGTTTGGGCATAAGCAATTATCTTACTATTTTTTGTACAAGCAATATGTAACTTCCTACATTTCTGCAAACTTGTAGAAGTCTTGTCATAGACTTTTCTATAACCTCCAGAATACATTCTAAGCCCTAACCAAGTGCTATCTACAATAAGGGTATTCTCTTCATCTGCAAAAAATAAAGCTGAAGCTTGTATTAATCTACTTACAAGGTTCTTAGTATTCTCATCATTAGCATAAAGGTTCAAAACACTCTTTGAAGGAATGAATGAAAGTAGTCCTTCTTCATGCATTTTCTTTAAATCTGATTGAGTTCTTCTATAAGAGAAGCCATGATAAGACATTAAGAGTAGTCCTTTAATTATGTCTTTGAAATTGGCTTTAGGTCTGCCTAAGAATTGGTTTGTTTCAAAGTTTAATCTATCTATGAAATCATGCATATTTGAGATGAACTTGTCTTTTTCTTCTTCTAAAGAATTATCATTAGGTTGAAGCTTAATTACCGTTTTCTCAAATAGTTCTTTATTATATTGTTTTAATTTTATTTGTTGTTCCATAGAAAACTTAGGTGCCCGAAGCTTATAAATATATCGGTGCCCGAAGATATATTTATAAGTCCTTAAACATGTACTTATTAGTGAGTTAAAAGAACTTAATTAAGTACCATGCAAAAACAAATAAAAATAACTGTTTCAGATAAGCTTTATAAAATAATAGAATCTAAAGCAAAGAATATGGGCACAAAAACATCTACTTATTGTTATAATATTGTTTTTTCAGATGTAAAAAAAGAGGCTGAGATTAAATGATTGAAATTATAAGCTCCATTTACACTTTTTGGGGATATATAGACGATACAAACTTTCTAAGAAAATCATTTAAGGTTATGAGTAAATGGTTCAGTTTCTTAAAGTGGTATTGGAAGAATCCTGAAGTTCAGATAAAATATTCTCGCCTTATCACTTCAAAGTATAATAAAGATTCAATAGAAGACATATATTCTTCTTTAGTAAATAAAAATAAAAAGATTGGTGATGGTTTTACTAAATCAAAAGAAGAGATGCAATTTGAAATAGAAGATTCTAAGCTTAATTATCGTGTAAAGATTGATAGATTAAATCAAGAAAAACAGAATATAATATTTGAAAATAAATATATTTCATTTTATCCTATTAGAAAGTTTAAGAGCTTGAATTCAATTACCAATGAGTATAATGAAATTTATGAAATAATCTCAAATCCATTAGTTATAGAAAATAATAATAAAGTTATAACTGTAGATGTTAAAGAAGTAGATAATTCAAATAAGGAGCATGTTAAGTTCCTGAAATCAAATGCACAAATATCTTTTAAAGGAAATAAAATTCAAATAAAAAACTTTAATGGAACAGAACAAGGAGAGTTTTTGCTTTTCTTTATTATGAAGTGGCTTACAGAATATAAAAGAAATTAAGATTGTATCCAGTCTGTAAGTGGTTTTAATTGGTCTGTCATTTTATCTGGTATCCTTTCTTGGTAGTTAGAATATGGAAGAAAATTCTTTATAATCTCTTTACTAAGGATTAATGAATCTTTAAAGTCCTTCATCTTAGTCTTACAGAGCAGGGTTCCTTCTAAATAAACTGCAACTTTTAGGGTATGTCCAAAACTACAAGTCATTTCAACTCCTATCCCTACCCTATCCTCTGGATTATTATCAAATTCAGTGTCATCATCAATTTCGCTACCAAATTGCCCTGCATATTGTATTTTACCATCAAATCTCACTCCATTAAACCATACATTCTGAAATTTACCCTTCTGCTTTGCTTCTAAAACTTTCTGAGGATTAAATAAAACAAATCCAATCTTACCAGAATCTCCAAATAAAACCTTCCTTAAAATCTCAATTCCAAATAATTTAGCTTTATCTTTAGAGGCAAAACTTATAATTTTTAAGTCAGGGAATATAATGAATGTAACCTCATCATATAAATAAGCCTCATTTGGTTTTTTATCAATCTCAAATTCATCATCAATACTAAACAAAAAGTCATCAAAACTTCTTTTTACTGCAATTTTTCCATAAATATAACCTTCATCTTTATTACTTACAAAAAAATTTCCTATAGAGAAGTTATGAATCTTAGGGATGCTAAGATTTTGAGGGATGTTTTTAAGAGAATATAACATTTGCTCTTTTGTTAAGTCTGTTTCGTACTTTGTTATAAAAGCCATAAATTTAGCAATTAATAGGGGATATAAATTTATTCTTTATCTTTTTTGTATTCTTCAATTAGAATTTTCCCATCTTTTGTAGTTATTTTAAGTTCTTTGTCAAGCAATCCAGATTCTTCTGCAACTGCTTTAGGTAAAGGGGCTCTGTATTTGTAATATTCAGTCTTCCCAACAGTTTTATCATAAGTCTTTATTATTTTCATAAATCTATGAGGTGCCCGAACTTTATAAAACTATTTGCTTTTCTTACTTCTTCTCATATTAGAATTATCATATTTATCAAATGCCATTTTTACAAACTCTTCTTCAGAAAAATCAGGTATATGTGCTGTCTTTTGCCAACACTTTGAACAATAAAGCACATACATTTCTCTTCCATCTTCATGTTTTAGTGTCTTCATATATAACCAATTGTGTTCTTTACAAATTGGTATTTGTTCTCCAGTATTAATGTCAGTTGTCATTTTGGAGATAAATATGTTCTGTTTAAAAGAATTGTTGTTGGACACTATTTGGACACCTTAGACTTTATGGACTGAGTTGATGTCAAAGTGTGTCTTGATAGAACACTTTGATCATCCAAAAAACCAACTGCAAGGTTTTTTTGATCAAAAACATTTAATGGATTTAAGGGGCAAGAGGATATCTATTTCTAACTAAATCACAAATTATATCTCACAGGAGACTTAGCACCACAAGCAAGACAATGTTTGAATTTTATCCCTTTTTCAGATATAACTTCAGTGTCTGGTTTTTTACATTCATTACATATGACAAACTCCTTGATATAAAGTTCTATTTTCTCATTGACTTTTGAAGAATTAAGCAATGTCTTCAAAACAAGCCTATCTTTTTCAAGAAAACCATAAACTGCAAGTTCCTTTTGGAGAAATTTTGCCAAGTTTTCAACAGGCCTTCTTATGTAAGAGGCTATTTCATTTATATTTGTCACGAAAGTATTTTTTCCTTGAACCTTCCCTTGAACTTTAGGAACTTCAAATCTATCGCTTGATGTAGTTACTACCTTAATCTTCTTGTAAGCATCATCAAGCATTTCTTCATATGATTTCATATAATCAAAGCACCAAATGGGCTTTTAAGGGTTTTGATTCTGCTAATATTTATATATCTCCATTGATATTAATTATAATGAAATTCAAGAATTTTATTTTGGGGCTTGGAATATTTATTGTATATGCCTTGGCTTTGTTCCAAGGTTTGGAAACATTTTATCCAACTCCCGAATATGATGACTTTTGTACGATGCGCTCCGGACCAGCGATTTACAAAGACCCAATACAGTGTCCAAATATTCCTGATTTGCAAAACAAAGCCGAACAGTGTTGGGCATCAAAAGGAGAGTTCGTTTACGAATATGATTCAAACAGTTGCCCAACAGGAGGATATTGTGATGGATGCAGAATAGATTATGAAAAAGCCTTAGACATCCATTCGAACAGAATTTTCATAATATCTGTAATCATAGGAGTAATTGTTTTCATAACAGGTTTCTTCATGCTCAAGACAGAACCAGTAGGCAGTGCACTTATGGCATCAGGAATTTGGTCCGTATTTTACGGCGTAGTTAAAAACTGGAGAAATTTCAGTGACAGCTGGAGATTCTTGCTTCTATTTATATTGCTTATTGTCTTAATATGGCTTGCATTAAGGTTTAATAGAAAACATGAAAGTACTTTTTCAAAGCTTAAGAAAAAGTTTATTGGGTAATTCTTTACTGAAGAAAACTTAGGTATGAACAATTTGGTGGATAGTGTTACTCGTTTTTCCAAATTGTCTTACCTCAAGAATGCTCTATTTTGCATTCTTGATGGCCATCAAAAATTGAAGATTTTTGAGGTTAGCGATTTAGGAACAAAATGTAACTCAATTATCCTAATGTCTATAAAACATACTAACTTTCATTTGGAGAGTGATTTATTAAATAATCTACAACCACTCTAAGAATATCGGACTTTATTTTAGAGGGTTCAGTTACTAAGCCATACCCCTGATCACTAACTACAACTCCTTCATGCTCCAATATTCTCAGCATTTTATCATCCAAACTAATATGGGGATTACGCCTTGCTATGTTTCTGCGTAAACTATCATGGCTTAAACGTTTAGGGGTAGCGTAATATGAGAGTGACCCTATTTAGAGAGGTTTTATAAACTATAAATATCTCTAATT
>ERZ1292623.2118-Hain-H51-01um-R1-2118-length-18196-cov-7_pt1 | contig 18196 bp, 24 predicted proteins | sample MGYA00564398_ERZ1292623 | MGnify/ENA primary metagenome ERZ1292623 (study PRJEB36523, sample SAMEA6512633) | groundwater metagenome | collected 2019-01-07 | study: AquaDiva: Metagenomics assemblies of 32 groundwater samples | reverse complement strand
GAGGTTTCTGTTTTCGCAGTAAATGATAAGATGAAGTACGATCCTGAAAATAAGAGTGGTAAGGCTAAGCCAGGGAGACCTGCGATTTATGTTGTTTAATAGACTAAATGTTTAAAAAGAGGGTTGTTTTGTAAGGGTTTACTAAAATGGTAGAAATATTGGGCGAGAAGGGATATGAAAATTTATTTTATACATCTTGGAGAAAATGACGGTAGCAGTTTAACTGATAACGGCATTTGGCAACTCAATATGCTTGTTAATCGGCTTGTTATAGATCGTTTTAGAGCAGATAGAATATACGCCAATGGACATGATGTTTCAAGACAGAGTGCTGGGATATTGGCAAGATCTCTTGGAATTCCTATTTTTCACGATGAGAGATTTGTTGAGGTTAAGAAATCTGTAATTGAAGGAAATTTTACTGAATCTGACGTTGAAAATTTGGAATATATAAATATGTTTGTTGATGAGGTGGTTAAAAATGGGAAAGATAGTGTTATTGCTTTGGGAGATGGGATACATAGAGCAGTCATAAGTAGACTTACTGGTATGCCTTTACATTCAACAAGACACTTTTCTTTATGGCCTGGAAGTATTTCTGTATTGCAGCGCCAGGATATCGGAAGCACTGGAGTTTGGAGAATGACAAGCGTTAACGACACAAATCATTTGCGAGCTCCTTAGTTATGTCGATGTGTTGACAATTACACATTGAACACAAGAAGTTTGTCTTTATCAACAAACTTCTGTGCAGAAAATTCCATTCTGGAAGAATTTTCTTGCATCCAAAAAACAAAAAGTCACTTGTTTTTTTGACATTATTTTGTCTTTTTTTGGTGAAACTGTTTATAAAGAACATGTTAATTACTTTTCAGTTGTTTAGTATTTAAGAATAAATATACTTTGATTGTTATATTATTGTTTGTGCTTTGTATATAAAGAAAATAGTTCTTTGTTTGTTGGAGGTGATGAGATGGCCAATATACAAAGTTTGCAGGACCCACGCATAATCGCATTGGTTGAACGTCTTGGCGCGATAGATGCCTTTTATGGAATCACACCTGAAGAGCGCAGTGTCTTGAATGTAATTCGCGGAGTCAGTGGTTTTGAAACTGAGGATTAAGAAATGTGCTTCAAGTAAGGTGTTTTTTATTTTTTAAAATATAGTCTAAAGGAACCTATATAAACTATATTAGATTGTTGAAATTATGGGTCTTTCAAAGATATTTCTTATAATTTTTATCGTAGTAATTGGTTTGTTTATAATTGGTTTTATTTTTATAAGAGGTTTTTCAAAAAATGTTGATACCTCTGGTTGTGATGATATAAGTTATAAAAATGTAAGTACAGGTATTTCAAAGGAATATTCAAATGAGAAAATTCTAGAATTGAAAAGAAATTGCTATGTTGGTCTTGCATTACAAAAATTAAATGTTAAATTATGTGATAAAACTAAAGAACTTTATGATATTAAGGAAATTGAGAAACAATATCCTAATAATTCCGGATTTAACAATTCAGAATTTGAATATGGGCTGCAATATTGGTCAGACGCTTGTAAGACTCAAGTTTTATATTTATTAAATAATACTGATATAAAACAATGTGATAAAATCTTAAATAATAATTGGAAGGCTTCTTGTTATTGGGGCATAGTCAGTCAAACATTAGATCCTTCTTTATGTAAAAAAACTGCTTTTGCAGCACCTGAAAATGATGATGATTCAGATATGTGCATATCTGCAATTGCTATAAAACAAAAAAATATAGATTTATGTAAAAATATAAATCAATACTTGGGAGAATCGCTTGAATATCAAACACCACAAGGAAGGATAGATAATTGTTATTCTAATTATGCTCTAGGAACAAATAATTCCGAAATTTGTAGTTTAATTAGTGGATCAAAAGATTATTGTTATTATTCTATTGCCCGTTATACAAAAGATCCTACAATATGCGGTTTAGTAACTGGTGAGCTTAAAGATGATTGTTATAATGATATGGCTGATATACTTCAAGACGAATCTTACTGTGTAAAGATTTCGAAGGAAGCTCGGGGCGGTAGTCTTTTAATTAATTGTATTCAAAATCAGGCAGTTAGGAAGAAGGATAAAAAAATATGCGATAATATCGAGCCTGCTGGAGCATCTTCTACTAATTTAGGTCAACTAGCTGGTCTGTTTCCATCTGATCCACTTTACATACGAAAATCTTGCTATGATGCAGTTGATAGAGCTATGGGGATAATTGTTCCTACTCCTTCGACAGTTGGCTCTCCTATAATGTAATTGCATGTTTAATAATTGATTGAGTTCTGATATTCAGTAGTTTTATAAGTTTCTTTTTTCTTCTTTTTATATGGATTTGATTTCCTCTTTGATTTTAGCAGTTGTTCAGGGTATTCTTGAATGGTTTCCAGTATCTAGTTCTGGACATATGGCTTTAGTTGGGAAACTGATTGAATCTTCTGCAGATTTTGCTTTTGAGATGGCTTTGAATTTTGGGACTTTAATGGCTGTTTTCGTTTATTTTAGAAAAGATATTATAATGATTGTTCGTGATATTCTTAATGGGAAGTGGTTGACAGATAATTCTAAACTTGGTTTTTTAATTTTGGTTGCTAGCATTCCTGCAGGAATATTTGGTTTTATTTTTAGGAGTTATTTTGACGTTATTTCTGGAAATCTTTTTATTTTGGGTTCTGGTTGGTTAGTCACAAGTGTTGTGTTGTTTATAGGTAGTTTTTCTAAGTCTAAGAATAAGAATGCTTCTCAATTGAGTTATTTTAGGGCCTTTGTTATTGGAATTACACAGGCTTTTGCTATTATTCCGGGTGTTTCACGAAGCGGAATGACTTTGTCTTCGGGGCTGTTTTTTGGATTGAAGGAGAAACAGGCAATATTATTTTCTTATTTATTGGCTATACCTGTGATTATAGGAGCTAATTTAGTTACTTTTGGAAATAAGGTTATTTCTGCTGATTTTTTATTGCCTACAATTGTTACTTTTGTTATTGGATTGGTTTTTATGAATTTTTCTTTTAAGTATGTACTTAATGATAGAAAGAATTTGAAATGGTTCGGAATTTATACTTTATTATTGGGGATTGTTAGTTTGATTTTGGGTGCGGTTTAGATCATCTTAGAACCTATAAACTCTATTTAATTTTTTATAATAGAAAAGTTTATATACATATTACCACATATGTATACATGGAAAGCAGTGTTTCTGTAAGGATATACAAGGAAGAACTTAAAGAGATAGATGTTATATCTCAGTATCTAAAAGCAACTAAATCTGCTATTTTAAGAGAAGTTTTGGGTATCGGAATAAAATCTAAAATGCTTGAGATAGCTCTTGAAAAGTTTCAAAAGAATGAAGTTACTGCAGCTAAAGCAGCCAGCATTGCAGGAGTAAGCTTAAGCGAATTTTTTGAGATTCTTAATAGAAAAGGAATAAATTATCACTATGGGGTTGATGAATTACGAGAAGACTTTAAGAGGCTTGCAATTTATGATAAGTAATGCTTCTCCTTTGATATATCTTAGTAAGCTAAATAAATTGGATTTATTGATTAATCTATTTAATAGAATAGAAATAACTCAGAGCGTTTATGATGAAATTATTTACAGAGAAGATAATTATAAGCCTGAAGTTGAAATTATTAAGGATTTTATTGATAAAGAATTAATAGTTATAGAAAAACTAGATGAAAAAATGAATGAGCAGTCTAATTTTATTAAGAAGAGCTTTAAACTCCATACTGGAGAGTCAGATACTATTGCTTTGGCTTTGCAAAAAAGAAAAAAAGAGGTTATTATTGATGAAAAGTATGCTCGTAAGGCTGCTGAATTATATGGGCTTTTTCCCATAGGCACTTTTGGTGCGATTCTGCTTGCTTATAAAAGAAATATTATTTCAGAACAGGATGTTAAAAATATTGTTGGAGGTCTTATTTCAGGTAATTTTCGTATAGGGGCAGATGTTCTAAATGAATTTTGGAAATTATTTGATTTGGTTAAATTAGAGAAAATTGCTTCTAAGAGTAAGCTTACTGTAAAGGATGCTGAAGACATAGGTGATAAGATAAAAAAAAGGATAGCTGAAAGACACGGTTTGTAAAGTTGGATAAAGTTTAGCAATTGAAACATTTATAAATTACGTCTCTCTCTCTCTGTTATGAATTCGAATAAGGTGTTAAAGATTTTGATTGTAGTTTTCTTGGTTCTTTTTGGTGCTTGGGTAATTTATTGAATTTGGGACTGTGATCTATAGCAGACGCACTAAATAAAGTTGTGAATAAATCACAATACCACGAAAATGGTACAAGACAAACTCGCAATTTTAGAAATGAAGTGAAAATTACTCATAATCGTAATGCGTCCGCGTAATAGTAAACGCATAAACCTTACGGAAATTAAATGCGTTTACTATAGTAGAAGTCAATGTTCTTGCTAATAGAAGCACTGATTGAGAATTTGATTATGACATTGTTTTTGCGAATATGGGGTATTTTGCCCGGCATTATACACAATTAGGTTGATTATGTTCCCAGTTTTCCTAATTGTGTATTAGAGATTTGGGATACAAAATATAACACAATTATCCTAAACCTCTATAACTCCCAAACTCATTGCTTGGCGTTTGCCGTACTCCGTTGAGTATTCTCATGACGGGCTTAGAAGTTTTTAGCACGAGGGCAGATTTATAGTTTGTTTTAATTTTCAACAATAGCTTTTATTCTACGGACGCCTGCTGAAACTGAGCTTTGCTCAGTGATTTTTATTTTACCAATGTCTTTCGTGTTCTTAACATGAGGACCTGTGCAAATTTCTCTGCTGAAATAACCTTTCTTTTCTTCAGTGTCTAAGACTGTGTAGACGCTAACTCGCTCTGGATATTTGTGTCCGAATTCTCCTTTAGCTCCGCTTTCTATTGCTTTTTTATATTCTAGTTCTTCGCATTTTATTACTAGGTTTTTTTTCGCTATGCTATTTACTATGTCTTCTATTTTCTTTATTTCTTCTTCTGTGAGTTTTCTTGAGAATGTGAAATCAAATCTTGTTCTATCTTGCGTGATGTTTGAGCCTCTTTGGGCTACTTCTGGACCTAGGACTCTTGACATTGCTTCATTGAGGAGATGGGTGGCTGTATGCAGACGCGTGGTTTTTTCAGAATTGTCTGATAGGCCTGATTTGAATACGCCTGCCGATGTTGTTCTTGAAAGTTCTTGATGTTTTTGATATTCTTCATGGAATTCTTTTGTATTAACTTTAATATTTTTTTCTTTTGCCATTTCTTCAGTCATTTCTATTGGGAAGCCGAATGATTGGAATAATAGAAAAGATTCTTTGCCCGAGATTTCTTTTTGGTTTTCTGCTAGCTTATTAAATTGTCTTATTCCTCTTTCTAATGTGCTTTTGAATTTTATTTCTTCTTTTTCCAATTCTTTTAATATTATTTCTTTGTTTTTCTTTAGAGTTTCATAGTCGTTATATATATGAATTACTTTTTCTGCTAATATTGATGTGAAATTTATTTCTATGTTGAGCAATTTGCTGTATCTTATTGCTCTTCTGATTAGCCTTCTTAGAACATAACCTTGTCCTACATTTGCTGGAGTTATTGAATTTTCATCACCTATTATGAATGTTGCTGCTTTGATATGGTCTGCTATGATTCTCATTTCTTTTTTATTGTCTTCGTATTTTTTATGTGATATTCTTTCCATTTCTTTTATTATTGGTTGCCATATTTCTGTCAGGTAGTTGTCGTCTAAATTATTTAAGACTGCTAATGTGCGTTCTACTCCTCCTCCAAAATCAATGTTTTTTTGCTTTAATGCTATAAATTTTTTATTTTTTATTTTTTCATGTCGATCGTGCTTATTGATATCAGCACGTCGATCATCCAAAAATTCACTATTTGGTTCAAGAATTTTTTCATGTCGAAGTGTTTGGAAACCACACACTTTAGTGTGTGGAACACTTCGAGCATCCAAAAATCGAGCACCAATCAAACCACACCTTTTAAGGTGTGGTGGTGCATCGATTTTTTGATATTGCATGAAGACATCATTTCCAATTTCTACCCAGTTTTCATCTCTGGGATTGAATATTTTGGGCGCTGGTTTTTTATTATCTTTCCAATAAAACATTTCTGTGTTTGGACCACATGGACCTGATTCTCCTGCTGGACCCCACCAGTTGTCTTTTTTTGGAAGAAATACTATTCTTTCTTTTGGAATTCCTAAAGATAACCATGTTTTTTCTGATTCTTCATCTCTTTCGGCATCGCTATCTCCTGCGAAACAAGACACCGCGTATTTTTCTAAAGGTATTTTTAATATTTTTGTATGAAATTCAAATGTCATAGATATTGCTTCTTTTTTCCAATAGTCCTCCAGAGACCAGTTGCCTAACATTTCAAAAAATGTGTGATGGGTTGTATCTCCTACTTCGTCTATGTCTCCTGTTCTGATGCATCTTTGGACGTTTACGAGACGTTTGCCTAAAGGATGTGGTTGTCCTATTAGATAAGGTACTAATGGGTGCATTCCAGCGGTTGTGAACAGAACTGTTGGGTCGTTTGATGGAATTAAGGATGAATTGGGTATTTCTTTATGTTTTTTTGATTTGAAGAATTCTATAAATTTTTTAATTAGCTCTTGACGCGTGATTGCCATAGTTATTGTGGGAATAGCATATTTTTAAGGGTTTTTGATTTGGATTTTATAGGTATTTGGATGCAATTATATTTATTAATTGATTTTTGTGGGCTTTTGAATGGTAAGGAAGATAAAGAATATTGTTAGTATTGATTCTAAGTTTTTGAGTTTGCCTTGAGTTTATGAGATTCCTATTGATGATTTGGATTTGGTTGAAGATAAACTTAGTGGTCTTCGCGATTTTTTACCTGTTGTTCAAAGTTATCTATCTGTATAATTGCACTAAACGGTCATCCATACTACTTATACGCGTGAAGAAGCTAGAAAATTGTAAGATTGGTTTTTATTAACTTGCCGAAAGGATTGCTATTTTTCTTCTTATGTTTTGAATTTCTTCTTCTAATGAGTCTTTTTTTTCAGGCAAGATTTTTATTGATTCTGCATTATTTGGGCTAACTTTTATTTGAGGCAGGTATTGTATTATTATATCCATTTCTTTACGCATTTCAAAGATTACTTTTTTGAGGAGATTTTTTATTGAAAATTCTTCTTTACGATATTTTTTGTAACGGTCATATTTTTGGAGAGATGTAAGAATTTCCATTTCACAATAGAGTAATTGTTTTTTCCCATAAATTATTTGCTGGTTCCCTATTCCAACAAATTGTTCTTCAGTAGGCATTTTCAAAGATCTCTTTGTTAACTGATGAGATTCTTGATTTTATGTTTTCTATGTCTTTTTCCCAGTTGCTTATTTCTTCATCTTCTTTTGCCTTTAAGTCTTTAATCATTTTAAGAAGTTCATCCATTTGATTTAGTTTTTCAGATATTTTTTCCAGGGAGTCACGTGCTTCTTTGAATTTATCGAGCTTTACAAATAGTGGGCGTTTATCGTTCATTTGACTTGAAACCATAGGTCTTGGTTCTTCGTTTGTTTGTCTGCGTTGTTGTATTTGTTGAGGTGCTGATTTTGGAGTCCATTCTTCCAATTCTACGGTTTTTATAGGTCTACTTGTTTGAGGTTTTTCGTTTTCTTGGTCCCATTCTGGGAGTTCTGGTAGACTTTTGTCTTCATCTTCGACCGCACTTTTTATCATAGTTTGGCTGAATCCTTTCTTCATCATTGAGTCTGGAAATGATGGGAGTCCGTGAATATTATCTTCCTGAGATGTGTCTATTGGAGGAAGAGTGGTTCTTTGATAATCTCTCATTGATGGAGCTCCACTGGAAGGAAAATCTGGCAATTCGCCTGCTGAATTTTTCTTTTTTAGGCCAAACATTTTATTAATCTTTATTTTGTAACTTTCTTTATATAGGTTTATCTTAATTATTTAGGAGTTACATGTTTTCTATTTGTTAACTTGTACTATAAGATTTTAATATAGAAAGGTTTTTATTGTCTACCTGTTAATTGTTTTACATGCTTGAAAAGTTTTTAAATGATTATGTTTCTATCGTCGCTGGTTCTGGTGCTGATAAAATTGTAAGTATTTTGTTCAAAAAGAAGAATGTTAATGAATTCTTAATCGCTAAGAAGCTTAATATGACAATAAATCAAACTAGAAACATACTTTACAAACTTGCAGATAAGGGTCTCGTTTATTTTATGCGCAAGAAGGACTTGAAGAGTGGTGGGTGGTACACATATTTCTGGACACTCGATGACTACAAATGTCTTGTTAGTTATCAAAATACTTTGTTAAAGGAGATTGAGCGTCAGGAAGGTATTCTTTTAACTAGAAAGACAAAACAATTTTATGTTTGCAAAACTTGTGGTGTTGAAGTTATGGAAGAACAGGCCTTATTACATGACTTTACTTGTTCGGAGTGTGGGGAAGTTTATACTTCAAAGGATCCGTCTGAAAGTGTTAAAGAAGTTGAAAGGTCTATTCAAAAGTTGCGTGATAAGGTTGTTCAGATGCAAGTTGTAATTGATGAGCTTGCTATTTCGCGTGTTCCAAAGCCCGTTAAGAAAGCTGAAGTGATTAAGAAAGGTAAGAAGAGCAGTAAGAGTAAGAAGAAGTTATCTGGAAAGTCTTCTAAGAAGGTTGGGAAGAAAATTATTTATAAATCTAAGAAAAAATCTGTTAAGAAACCTGTCAAAAGATTTGTTAAGAAAGTAAGTTCGGGAAAGAGGAAAAAATAATTTATGGTTTATAGACGTGATTTTCGCCGTCAACAACCGCCGACGGAGTTTTTTTCTAGATGGAGTGTGACTCATTTAATTATTTTTGTAACCGTAATTACTTTTTTTTTATTTTTGATTTTATCTTTCTTGATTCCTTCTATAATGGATTTTGTAGCAATAAAACCTTCTCTTATATTATCTGGAATGTATCTTTGGACAATTGTTACAAGTATATTTATGCATGCGGGTTTTTTTCACTTGTTCGTCAATATGTTTTCTTTGTTTTTCTTGGGAAGCTTAGTTGAGAAAATAATTGGACGTAGACGCTTTATTTGGTTTTATTTAATTGCAGGGGTGGTTGGGAGCTTATTTTTTGTTTTGTTTACATACTTAGGGGGTTTTGTTCCAAGAGGAGACTTTATTTTTGGAGGGGTTGATGATTTTGCAGTAGGTGCTAGTGGAGCCATATTTGGGTTATTGGGGATATTGGCAACTTTATTGCCTCGGAAGAAAATTTATTTGATTGTAGGTCCTTTATTAGTTATTGTTCTTCAATTTAGTATTGGTCCATTTGTTTCAGGAAGTATGGGTAATGTAGTTAATATCGCCTCTACCATATTAATATTTTTAATGATATTCTCGATGTTTTCTCCAAGTAGTTCTTTTAGAAGGATTTCTATGCCTTTGAGTTTATCTTTCTGGTTAGCTCCTATAGTTGCAATAGTTCCTTTGTTGATTGTAGGGTTTTTTGTGAAGTTGCCTATTGGGAACATGGCTCATCTTGGAGGTTTAGTTGCTGGATTGATTTATGGAGCTTATTTACGAGGAAAGTATAAACAGAAAGTTAAAATGTTGAATAGGATGATAAAATAAAATGGCTGTTAAGAAAAAAATGTCTTGGAAGAGAGAATTTGCAGATTTGGTAGAGGATTCTTGGTCTTATTTGGGAAAGCATAGGAAATATGTTTATGCTTCTGCTTTAGTATTTTTCGCAAGTGCTATTTTTGGATATGTTTATTCTGCTCAGCTTGGTTTTTTTGATAAATTTCTGGAGGAAATTGTAAGGTCTATGCAGGATTTAGATTATTTAGAGCTTATATGGTTTATATTTAGCAATAATGTTACTAGCTCTTTATCAGCTTTATTTCTTGGAGCTTTTTTTGGGATTTTTCCATTGTTCAATGCTTTATTTAATGGGTCTATTTTAGGATATGTTTATTCTAAAGCTTCTTCTATTGTGGGATATTTAGTTATATGGCGATTGCTTCCTCATGGGGTGTTTGAATTGCCCGCTATTTTTATTTCCTTGGGTTTGGGAATCCATATAGGCGCTTCTTTCTTCGGGGTTGATAAATTGAAGACATTTAAGTTTAGGTTTAAAGAATCGCTTAAGGTGTTTCTTGTGATTGTTGTTCCGTTACTTGCTTTAGCAGCTATTATAGAGAGTTCACTTATTTTCTTTATGGGCTAATTTGAGAATAGAAGAACGTTTTTAAATTGCTTAATGGTTACTTGTTAATGGATGATTTAGCTGGAGTTACTCGCGAGTCTATTGCCGAACTGGATGATGCTCGTGAAAGAGAGAATCTTCGAAAGGTCGAGGCTGCTTTATTTGTTTCAGGGAAGTTTATGACTTTAAAGGAGCTTGTTGCTCTTACTGATGTAAATCCTTTAATTTTACGGGATATACTTCGCACTCTTGAAGAGAAATATATTGGAAGCGGAATTGAAGTAGTTCGTCGGGAAGATTTGTGGAAAATGGATGTGCATTCTGATTTTGTCCATTTTGTTAATCGTCTGGCTACAGGAGAATCAGAGTTTACAAAAGCCGAACAGGAAACGCTAGCTATTATTGCTCACAAACAACCAATGAAACAATCTATTTTAGTTAAGATACGGGGAAATAAAGCATATGACCATATTGCCAAGTTTGTTTCAATGGGTTTAATTTTGAAAAAGAAGACAGGACATACGTCTGAATTATCTTTGAGTGAAAGTTTTTACAATTATTTTAATGTTGGGAATTCTGATGATGGGTTGGATAAATTTCCTGTTGCTAGTGGAGATAAAACTGATGCAGAAGTTTCTAATAAAGATGTTTTACCAGTAAATAGCGGAGATATTTAGAATGAACTTTTTTACTTGGGTTTATATCTTTTTATTCTTTTTCGGTATATTCTTTCTTACAATTTTTATGTTTTTACATTATAGAAATCGTTATCGTTTGTTTTCTAGTCCTGCTTTTACTAAGCATTACTCCGTTTCTTTTTTAGTTCCAGCTTATAATGAACAAAATAGTCTTGTTGAGACTATCGAGGCCATTGTTAATATTGATTATCCTACTGATAAAAAGGAAATTATAATAATTAATGATGGAAGTAAAGATAATACTAAAGAGATTGCTTTAGAGCTGGTTAAAAAATATTCAAATGTTAAACTTTTAGATAAAACTAACTCTGGAAAGGCTAATTCTTTAAATGAGGCTTTGAAAAAAGCTACCGGTGAACTTATTGCAGTGGTGGATGCAGATTCTTATCCTCAAAAAGATGCTCTTCTCAAAATGATTGGGCATTTTGATGATTCTTCAGTTGGGGCTGTAACTTCTCGCGTTTTGGTGAAAAATAAACCTAATTGGCTTGGAAAATTTCAAGTGATGGATTATTCTATTATTGCATGGACTAGAAAACTGCTTGATTTTGTAGATTCAGTATACGTTACTAATGGTCCTTTAAGTATGTATAGAACTGCTTTAGTGAAGAAATTAGGAGGTTTTGATCCTAAAAATTTAACAGAAGATATTGAAATTACTTGGCATATATTAAGTGAAGGGTATAAGACGCGAATGTCTTATGATGCAATTGTTTATACGACTGTTCCTGAAGATTTTAAGACATGGGTGAAACAACGGGTTCGCTGGAATTTAGGAGGCTTACAAACTGTTCAAAAATATGGTTGGGCCATGTTCCAGAAAGGTGCATTTGGTCATTTCGTTATTCCTTATGTCACTGCTTCATTTATTTTTGCAATTATTGGATTCATATTATTTTTTCGCTATATATGGATTAAAGGCTCATACAACTTTTTTTCTTGGTATTATTCTTTACAAGGGTATCCTTTTTGGAGATATTTTGATTATACAGTTTCATTTACATTGCTTCTTTTCTTAGGTATATGCTTTTTTGTTTTGGCTATTTGGTATTATAATCTTGGGTTTAGAAATTCTGAAACTGGCAACAAAAGTGTTATAAAGATTGTAGCGTACTCTTTTTTCTATAGGTCGCTATATGTAATACCTTTAATAATAGCTATTTACAAATTAGCGCGTGGAGATATTAGATGGTATACAAAATAATGAATAGTAGATTTAGGATTTTTTTAGAGTCTGCAATTATATCTATGCTTATATTAATAATCGGTTTTTCTTTTGGGTTGTATGTAGAATCGAATAGGAATGATAAAATTATCGAAAATTATAAAAATTATGAAATACAAGCCTTAGATTTGAAATTGCAGAATTATTATTATCAAATTATGGATAGCAGTTCTTGTAAACAAGCAATAGAACAAAATTTTCAATTTGCAGAGGATATTTATTTAACTGGGCTTGAATTGGAAAAGTTTGAGGAACTTAATCAGATTACCGATGAGCTTTTAAGGGAAAAAAAGAGATATAGTTTGCTTAAAACCGAATTATGGCTTAATACTCTTTTGTTGAAGAAGAAGTGTGATGCTTCTTTTGATACTATTGCTTATCTATATGCAGGAGACCCTACAAATTCAAGAATTGTTGCTGAACAGAAGATAATATCTAATGTTTTGAAAGATTTGAAGAAAGAAAAAGGCAATTTATTGGTGCTTCTTCCAGTAGCTGGAGATTTGGGTTTGAATGCTGTAGAGCTTCAAAAGAGAGTGCATAATGTTACTAGACTACCAGTTATTATTATTAATGAAGAAATTGTTTTAGAAGGATTTAATTCTATAGATGAGATAAAAAAATATCTTCGCTTTTAGGATGTATTTTTTATCACCATAAATGATTTAAAGAGGTGTTTTGTTTCTTAGTCATGGATTATTTAGATCTCAAGTCATATAATGGGGTGAATTATGTTGAAGCTATTAAAGATGGCGAGATAATTCGCGTGCCTGAAAGTGTGGCTGTAATGGAAGATTTGTTTATATTGCGCAAGATAGTTAGCCCTTCTCAGCAGAATTTACCTGTTCAAAATGTTCCTAAGCAGCGCGAAACACTTTCTGTTTCTAAAAGTTCAATTATGTCTGATTGGAAACATGGCAAGTTTGGGGTTAAAAAGAATAATGCTGTGCAGGATTTGATTCCCAATTTTAACTGGGAAATTTCTAGAAATAGGAAGAAGAGTAATTTAACTCGTGCTAAACTTGCTGTGATGATAAAGGCTACAGAGGAAAATGTTAAGATGATTGAATTAGGGGAGTTGCCTGCAGATGATTTTATTTTAATTTCTAGGATAGAGCAGATATTTGGAATTAATTTGCGCAAGCATCCTGCTTCTATTGCTCAAGTTAATTTGGCGGATTTGCAGAAACGCAACGAGCAGGTTAAGAAGGATACTATAGTTAAGAATGCCGGAACTGTCTTTAAGGATTCTACTAGTGTTAGTGGGAATGATATAGAAATTCTTGAATGAATTTCTAAATCTTCGTTTCTTACGAAACTTCAGATATAGAGATTTTAGATTGATTGGTTTTTGTATTTTTAGGTTTAGATGGGTTTTAAAATTAAGATTACTTGGGATTTTTATGAGTGGTGATAGTTATTCTTCAGATTGTGGAAGGCGTGGGGGGAAAGAATACACTTTATTGTTCTATTGAAACGAAACCATTTGAATATAGTTCTGTTGATTGTTTGAATTGCGGATTTAGTTATGTCAACGTGCTTGCTGAAACCACGACCTTTACAGGCTGTCCCATAATTAATCTAAAACCGAGGGCTCATCCGCTCCCTAGTATGTATCTTAAACTTGGTTAGATGTTCATTATTAAATAAATCTGTATGGAGTAATGATTTCTTATTAGCTAAAATTAATGAAGCTTTATATCTCCTTTATTCAGTCCAATTTTGAATTGTGACCCGACCTGTTTAGGTCGTGGAGCACGTTGAGCACAAGAAGTTTGTTCACAATCAAAAAGTCCTTCTTATAACCTCGTGAGGACTTTTGGATGTTCAAAGTGCTCGTACGCACTTTGACATGACAAACTTCTGTGCAGAAACTTCTCTTCAGGAAGAAGTTTCTTGCTGAGAAATTCACCTGAATTTCGAGGTGCTCAAAAACTTCTGTTTTTGACACATCCAAAAAACTAAACTCAAAGTTTTTTTGATTTTACTAAAATTTTGGTTCTCAAAAAAGATGAGCTTAAAGACTTGAGAAAACAGATAAACTATGGTTCTAAAAACTTGACAAAACAAGAACAGAACAATTGTAAAGTTTTTGATGGGGTTTATTTGAGAATAAAACAAATTAATTGATTTTTTGGCTTAATTAAGATAGTATATAAAAATATTTAAAACAGTAATATTGTTAAAGAAGGGGTGAAAAAGAGGATGGAACTGAACAAAATTTATAATGAGGATTGCTTAAAGACGATGGCTTTAATGCCAGATGATTTTATAGAACTTGCAATTACATCCCCCCCATATGATAATTTAAGAGACTATAATGGATATATTTTTGAATTTGAAAAGATTGCAAAAGAGTTATTTCGAGTTACGAAAAAAGGAGGCGTTTTGGTGTGGGTCGTAGGGGATGCAACTTTTAGCGGGGATGAATCAGGTTCGTCTTTTAAGCAGGTACTTTATTTTAAAGAAGTAGGATTTAATCTACATGATACTATGATATGGCATAAACCAAATAGTTTTAATTTTGGTTCAAATAATTGTTATCGACAGAGTTTTGAGTATATGTTCGTTTTTTCTAAAGGTAAAATTAACAAGGTTAATTTGATTAAAGATATGCCCGCTAAATTAGCAGGTAAGACCGTAAAGGGAGCAAGAAAACATTCAAACGGAGTTAGAGACGAAGTTCCAGATTTCATAGTAAGTAATTATAAAAAGAGAGATAATGTTTGGCACATACCGGTTGGAACAAATAACAATAATCATCCAGCTATCTTTCCAGAAAAACTTGCAGAAGACCATATTTTATCATGGAGTAATGAAGGAGACTTAATATATGACCCTATGATTGGTTCGGGAACTGTTGCTAAGATGGCTTTGTTGAATAAGCGAAAGTTTATTGGTTCTGAAATAAGTAAAGAATATTGTGATGAGGCAAATAAAAGGATAAAACCTTTACTACAACAATTACATTTAAACCTATAATAAAATTAGTTAATATCTAAATAAATCACAAGGTCTTATCTTAAATTGTAGCATATTGCTTGTTGGTCTACCGCCATCTCCGCCTTTTCTTTGTAAAGTAATTCTCCCAATAGAAATGCTGCCTCTTGGGCTTATTTCTACCTCGCCTTCTCCGAATATGTTTAGAGCTTTATTTATGTCTGCTAAAATCCAAGTAGTTTCATCTTCATCTTCATCGTATCTTGTAACTAACATCCAAGCAGCAGAAAATTTATTTCTTCCTTTTATTATATCTGTTAAGACAAGGATTTTATTTTTCTTGAAGAAATCTACTACTAATTTTTTATGTCTATTTTCAAATTCGTCCATAAAAAATCTCCTTTTGTCTCTTAAACTATCATACTTCTGTTTTGTTATTTTCCCTTCTTTTAATAGTTCACTTGGAGCTATTTCGCCACAAAATATTTTTAAAAGAGTTGCAATATTTTCTGGGATTTCCCACATGCTTATATAATTTTTTACCCATCTTTTGTCAATCTGATTATAGTCTGAATCAGAATTAGTTTTTTTAATTGATAAATTTTGAACAGAAATTAGCTTTTTTAGAGTGATAGTTACTTTAATCTGAACATCAGTTTTGTGTCCGTGTAAAATCTCTGCCTTAACTTTCTTAATCTTTTTCAATTCGTAGCCCATAATCTTAAGCCATTTCTGAGCTTCTTTATCTTTTTTCCAATTTTCGAACTTTTTAGCTATTAATTTCTCATTGGCAAATCCGCCTTTAGCCGTTTCAGAACCAATACGTATTAAATCAGTCACATAGATTTTAGGAGAAAACTATCTTTAAATCTTTCTAGAAAGCTTTAAAAATGAACATTCTAAGTTCTATACATGAATGTTGAAATTATATCTCAAGAGTCTGATAAGATTGAGCTTCGCGTTGACAATTTGACTGTTGCTGAAATTCTTCGCGTTTATTTGAATGAGCGGGGAATTAAGTTTGCTGCATGGAGACGCGACCACTTAACTAAACCAGTTATTTTCAAGATAGAGAGTTCTGGTAAGACTGTTAAGAAAGCTGTCAGCGAGGCAGTTTCTGCGATTTCCAAAGATTTGAATGTTCTTGTTAAGGGCGTTAGTAAGTAATTATTGCTATAGACAGGTTTATTAAGCATTTTTTCTTATATTTTATAAGGAGGTTTTATGAGTTGCAAATGCAATTGGGTTGAGTCGATTCTGGCTGTGATAATTATAATATTTGCTTACATGGATAATTCGTCCTCACAATGGGTAATTATTATTGCCGCTCTTTTGTTGCTTCTTCATGCTTTAATGTGTAAGAAGTGTCAGATGTCCGAGGAGCCCAAGATGTCTAGTTCTTCCAAGAAAAGACGCAGATAACGGTATTTTTTATTTTAATTCGTTTTTTTATTTTTTTAGTTGTTTGTGACTCAATTTATTGAGCACGAGAACTTTTTTATACTTATTCTATTTTTGTTTTTTATGGATAAGGTTTCCGCTGGCTGTTACGACTTGAATGTGTGGCTTAAGGGGGGGTATGACTCTGGAATTGTAACTACTTTTTATGGGGGGCCTGGAAGTGGTAAAACTAATTTGTGCATGATTGCAACTGTTTCTCAAGCCAAGAAAGGAAACAAAGTAATTTTTGTAGACACTGAAGGAGGATTTTCTTCTGAAAGAGTTAAACAACTCTTTTCTTCTAAATCTACTAATGGGGATGATGAAAATCTTACTCTTGATAAAGTTCTTTCTAATATTATTATTTTGAAACCTACAAATTTTAAAGAACAGCAACAAGCATTTGACCAGTTGCTTAAACATATTAAAGAACAAATTTCTTTGATTGTTGTAGATGGTATGACTATGCTTTATCGTCTTGATTTTGCAGATGCGAGGGAGTCTGACAGCGATAAGGGGATTGAGAATATGCAGTCTGTTAATGCTGAACTTACTAGGCAGATGAGGTTGCTTGTTGAGATTGCGCGTAAGCAGGATATTCCTGTTTTAGTCACAAATCAGATATATAATTGGAATAATGAATCGAAAATGGTTGCTGGAGATATAGTAAAATATTGGAGTAAGTGTTTAATTGAAATGGAAAATGAATCTGGGCGGAGAACGGCTTATTTACGCAAGCATAGAAGTTTGCCTGAGAAGTCTTTGAGTTTTCAGATTTATGATGGTGGAGTGAGGAAGAAGGGATGGCTTTGATAAGTAGTTTAGTGACCGAAAAACTTAAATAAGTAAAGATACTTAGTTTACTTAGATAAAATGACAAATATGACTTTGGCAATTCCTGAAGAATTGCATATAATAATGAGAAAGCATCAAGAAACAAAATGGAGTGAGGTAGCAAGGCAAGCGTTATGGGAGAGGGCAAGGAAATTAGAGTTGATGGATAAATTATTGGCTAACAGCAAACTTACTGAAAAAGATATATTAGAAATAGGAAGAAAGATAAAAAGAGGGATTGCAAAGGCTCACGGCATAAAGTGACCTTTGGAAAACCAAAACATTCAAGCTGTTGAAAAAATGAATACATAACTTTAAAAGTTTTAGAATAATCTGAATAATATGGTTAATTTAATGGGCTTTACTATAATAATAGAGCAAGATGAAGACGGGATTTATGTAGCAAGTGTTCCCGAAATCCCTGGATGTTATACTCAAGGAAAGACAATATCTCAAGTTTTGGAAAGAATTAAAGAAGCGATAGAGTTATGTTTGGAAGCAGATAAAGAAATAAATCCTATGAAGTTTATAGGAATACAAAGAATAGAAATAGCGAAAAATTAGATGGTTAAATTGATTTCTGTTTCTGGTAAGCAAATGTGCAAGATTCTAGAAAAGCTGGGCTTTCAAGCAATTCAAGCAAAAGGAAGTCACGTTCGTTTTAAACATCTTGATGGTAGAAGAACTGTTGTTCCAGTGCATGCCAACGAAGACTTGGGAAAAGGATTAACCTTAGCAATTTTAAGACAAATAAACCTGACAAAAGAAGAGTATGAAGAATTAAGAAGAAATACTTGATTTATTTTAATCG
>ERZ1292623.2117-Hain-H51-01um-R1-2117-length-18205-cov-5_pt1 | contig 18205 bp, 17 predicted proteins | sample MGYA00564398_ERZ1292623 | MGnify/ENA primary metagenome ERZ1292623 (study PRJEB36523, sample SAMEA6512633) | groundwater metagenome | collected 2019-01-07 | study: AquaDiva: Metagenomics assemblies of 32 groundwater samples | reverse complement strand
TATTGAGGAAGTCCGAAATCTTCCTCTTTATTATACATCTGTTGGCCTATTTTTTGAAGCTCCAGGGATAATTCGGCGGCGGCTGATTTTATTTCTTCCAAATTTTGAGATTCTTGCGGCTTAGAAACAACGACTTTTAATTTTTCTATTTTTTGGTTAATCGCGTCTTTTATCTCTTGAGAAATTTTATCGCCGGCGTCTTTTAAGGATTTTTCGGCCAAGTAAATCGTTTGTTCCGATGAATTTCTGGCTTCCGCCAGTTCTTTTTTATTCGCGTCTTCGGAAGCGTGGACGGCCGCTTCATTTTTTAATTTTTCAATTTCATCTTTGGAAAGCTGGGTTGACGCTTCAATTTTTACCGATTGAGTTTTACCGCTTGCTTTATCTTTGGCCGAAACATTAAGAATCCCGTTGGCGTCAATATCAAAAGAAACTTCTATTTGAGGAAGTCCTCGGGGAGACGGCGGAATTCCGTCTAAAATAAATCTCGCCAATGTCTTATTATCGGAAGCCATCGGTCTTTCCCCTTGGATAATATGAATTTCAACGGATGTTTGATTATCGCCGGCCGTGGAAAAAACTTGGGATTTCTGCGTGGGAATAGTGGTGTTTTTTTCAATAATCGGCGTTGCCACTCCTCCCAGAGTTTCTATTCCTAAAGTCAACGGAGAAACGTCTAAAAGCAAAATGTCTTTCACGTCTCCTTGGAAGATTCCCGCTTGAATGGCCGCGCCAACGGCAACCACTTCGTCGGGATTAATCCCCTTATGAAGTTCTTTGTTAAAAAGTTTTTTTACGGCTTCTTGAATTGCCGGCATTCTGGTTTGCCCTCCGACCAAAACAATTTCATCTATATCGGAAATTTTAAAACCGGCTTCAGAAACCGTTTTCTTTACCAATTCAATTGACTGTTCAATTTCCGATTTAACCAATTCCTCAAATTTCGCCCGACTAAATTTAATCAAAAAATGTTTTGGGCCGGCGGCGTCGGAAGTAATATAGGGCAAATTGATTTCCGTTTCATAGGCCGTTGAAAGTTCATGTTTGGCTTTTTCGGCCGCCTCTTTTAATCTTTGAAGAGCGAGCGGGTCTTTAGAAATATCAATTCCTTCTTGTCTCTTATATTCCAAAACAAGATATTCAATTATTTTTCTGTCAAAATCGTCTCCCCCCAAATGCGTATTGCCACCCGTTGATTTAACCTCAACAACATTATCCCCCACTTCCAAAACCGAAATGTCAAAAGTTCCTCCGCCGAAATCGTAAACAACTATTTTTTCATTTTTCTGCTTGTTTAGACCGTAAGCCAAAGCCGCGGCCGTGGGCTCGTTTATTATTCTTCTTACTTTAAGCCCGGCAATTTCTCCGGCATTTTTAGTCGCCTGTCTTTGCGAATCATTAAAATAAGCCGGCACGGTAATTACCGCCTCTTCTATTTTTTCTCCCAATTTCGCTTCGGCGTCCGATTTCAACTTACCGAGTACCATAGCCGAAATTTCTTCGGGTTTATGCCACTTATCGCCCATTTTAATTTCAACGCCTCCCGAGGATGATTTCTGAATATCAAACGGAAACCAAGCCTTGTCTCTTTGAACTTCGGAGTCGTTAAAGCTCCTTCCGATCAAACGCTTTACTGAAAAAATGGTGTTTTTCGGATTAACAACCGCCTGACGCTTAGCTAAAATGCCGACTAATCTTTCCCCGGACTTGCTTACGGCAACAACCGAAGGAGTGGTTCTATTCCCTTCGTGATTTTCTAAAACTTTTGGTTCGCCGCCCTCAATAACGGCTATTGCCGAATTTGTCGTTCCTAAATCTATGCCTAATATTTTTGACATAATAGAATAAAATTTTTAATTTCTAATTTTCATTGAATTTATTTGGCCACTTTCACTCTAGCCGGTCTGATTAGTTTTCCGTTTAATAAATATCCTCTTTCAACTTCTTCTATTATTGTTCCCGACGGCTTATCGGAATCAACGCTTACTATCGCTTCGTGAATGTTCGGATCAAAAATTTCTCCCGTTGAAATAATTATTCTCTCGAGTCCGCTTTTTTTCAGAACATCTTCCAGTTGGGCTCGTATAAGATATAATCCTTTTTGGGTTTTGCCGTCCCCTCCATTATCTAGGGCAATTAGGGCTAAGTCAAAACTATCCAATACGTTTATCGATTCTCTTATTATATTCTCATTTGATAATTTAATAATTATTTCAAATCTTTTTGATTCGTCTTTTTTGTAATTAATAAGTTCCGCCTTGGCCCTTTTCCAGCCGTCCAAATATTCATCTTTTTCTTTCCGGCATTTTAACAATTCTTCATTATTAAAATCGCTTTTTTCGTTTTTTTCTTCTTTTTCTGTCATATCCTGTTCCCAAATTATAAAATTAAATAACTTATTGTCAACACGGATTGCCACATAAACGACCTTTGGTTTAGAATAAAGGGTAATGATAAAAATTTATAACACCCTTGCCGGGAAAAAACAGGTTTTAAAACCTATTCATAATAAAGAGGTTAAGTTTTACGCTTGCGGACCGACCGTTTACGACAGAGCTCATCTGGGAAATTTAAGAACTTATATTTTTGAAGACGTCTTGCGCCGAACTTTGAAACGCAACGGCTACAAAGTAAGACAAATAATGAACATTACCGATATAGAAGACAAGATTATAAAGAGAGCCGAAGAAGAAAATAAAAAACCGAAGGATATCGCCGAATTTTACGAAAAAATATTCTTTGAAGATTTAAAAAAACTGAATATCGAAAAAGCCGAATATTATCCCAGGGCAACCGACAATATAAAAGCCGGTATTGAATTAATAAAAAAATTAATAAAAAAAGGCTTTGCTTATCAGGGTAAAGACAAATCCGTTTATTTCAATATTTCCAAATTCAAAAACTACGGGAAACTTTCTAATTTAAAAAAAAGAACATTGAAAATGGGTATCGGAATTACTGCCGATGAATACGATAAAAAAGAAGCGGCCGATTTCGTATTGTGGAAGTCCGCCAAAAAAAATGAGCCGCTATGGCAATCGCCCTGGGGACCGGGCCGACCGGGCTGGCATATTGAATGTTCGGCAATGAGTATGAAGTATTTAGGCGAAAAATTGGATATCCATGCCGGCGGCGTTGATTTAATATTCCCCCATCACGAAAACGAAATCGCCCAATCAGAAGCGGCCTCAAATAAAAAATTCGCCAATTATTGGATTCACGGCGAACACTTGCTTATTAACGGCCGCAAAATGTCAAAGTCTTTAAAAAATACTTACACCTTAAAAGACTTGGAAAATAAAAATGTCGACCCCGTTGCTTTTAGATACCTTGTTCTAACCGGCCACTACCGTTCAAAAATGAATTTCACTTGGAATTCAATGGCTTTTGCCGAGAATTCTTTAAATAACATAAGAAAAAAACTATACGCCGAAGAAAAATCGCCGGCAAAAAGAAAAAAACAAAATTATTTAAAATACGAGGAAAAATTCCTATCCGCCGTAAATAACGACCTAAATACGCCGAAAGCCGTATCAATCATTTGGGAAATTTTAAAAAATAAAAATCTTGAGCAAAAAGAAAAACAGCTTCTTATTCATAAATTTGATGAAATTCTCGGCCTCAAATTAAAAGAAAAACCCGTTGAAATTCCGCGGAAAATCGGCAAAATGGCCCAGCAAAGAGAAATATTAAGAAGAAATAAACAGTTTATCAAGGCCGATGCCTTGAGAAAAAAAATAGAAAAGTTAGGATACATTGTAGAAGACACCATAAGTGGTCCAAAAATAAAATGAATCCGAAACTTCCGCCGCAAGACATAGAAGCGGAAAAGTCCGTATTGGGGGCTTTAATGCTTGATAAAAACGCCGTCATAAAAGTCGCCGATTTATTGACCGCCGACGATTTTTATAATCCTTATCATTCAAAAATATTTGAATCGGTAATTGAACTTTTTGAAAAATCCGAGCCGGTTGATATTTTAAGCATTACCAACAAACTTAAAGAAAGAAACATTTTAAAAGAGGCCGGTGGCTCGGCTTATCTTACCGAACTCATCAATTCCGTTCCCACCGCCACTCATATCTCTTATTACGCCAAAATAGTAAGAGAAAAAAGAATTTTAAGAGATTTAATCAGCGCTTCATCGGAAATAACGGAAAAAGCCTTTGACGTTTCTAAAGACGCCGAAGGACTGCTTGATGATATTGAACAAAAAATATTTTCTATCAGCCAAAAATCAAGACCTCAAAATTTCGTGGCGGTAAAAGACGAACTTAAATCGGCTTATGAAAGAATAGAAAAACTCCATCAAGGAGAAAGGGGGCTAAGAGGAATATCCACCGGCTTTGACGAACTTGATAACCTATTGTCCGGCCTTCAAAATTCCGACCTGATAATTTTAGGCGCGAGACCGTCTTTGGGAAAAACTTCTTTTTGTCTTGATGTCGCCAGAAACGCGGCGGTTAAACACAATGTGCCTGTCGGAATATTCTCCATTGAAATGTCTAAAGACCAAGTAGTTGACAGGCTTATCGCCTCGGAAGCCCAGGTCGCTTTATGGAAATTAAGAACCGGAAGGCTTTCCGAAGAAATTGAATTTGAAATGATAAGAGAAGCGTTGGATAGATTGGCCAAGGCTCCGATTTTTATAGACGACACTCCCTCGCCGAATATTATTCAAATAAGGTCAATGGCCAGACGCCTTCAAGTTGAACGCGGATTGGGATTGCTGATAGTGGATTATATTCAGCTAATCCAGCCCCGAATGTTTACCGAAAATATGGTTCAATCAATGACCGAGGTAAGCCGCGGATTAAAAAGTCTTGCCAGAGAATTAAAAATTCCCATTCTGACCGCGGCCCAGCTTTCAAGAGCGGTTGAACAAAGAGAGGTAAAAATCCCGAGACTCTCCGACCTTAGAGAATCCGGTTCTTTGGAACAAGAAGCCGATGTCGTTTTGTTTATTTACAGAAAAGACAGAGAAAGGGAAAGAACCGACTCCTTTACGGAAGATCAAAATATCGCCGAAATAATAATTTCCAAACACAGAAACGGTCCGATTGGAACGGTTCGATTGAAATTTGATTCTGAAAGGGTAAGTTTTAGAAGTATTGATAAGGTCCACTACGAAGAACAACTTTAGAATCCATCTCAACGAATTATGGCTTTAAATTGACCGATGAGAGAATCTTTTATTTTTTCCATTTCTTCGTTAACCTCTTCGTCTTTAAGAGTTTTTTCTTCTGATTGAAAAATTATTCTAAAAGTGAAGCTGTTTTTATATTCATCCACCAAATCAACGTCTTTTATAATCTCTCTATTCGAATATTGTATTACTCTAATAATGTCTTCTATTAATACGCCCGGAGGAACGACCGCGGAAATATCGCGCATAATGGAAGGATATTTCAGTAACGGCCTGTACTCGTTTTCTTCAATTATAAGACTAAGCAGTTTATCAAAATCTATTTCGCACAAAGACCGCTCTTTTTCACTTATTAAATAGCCTATTTCTTTGTTTTCCGATTTTATATTTAATAAATTTTTTCCGCCTACGGCAAAAGAATAATCAACAAGACCGATTTTTTTAAACAAAGAAGAAATAATCCCTTTAAGCTCGAAAAAGGTTTCCTTGTTTTTTGAAGCCAGAGCCGCCGCCAGCATTGTTCTTTCTGAAATGTTTTTATTTTTAGACGCCGAAAAAACTTTTCCTATTTCAAAAATTCCGAATTCGTTGAAAAATCTGAGATTGTTTTTAATATTTTCCGATACGCCGAAACGCAAGTTTGGTCTTAAATATTTTTTATCTTCGGCGATCGGATTTTCTATTTCTAAAAGCGATTCTTTACTTTTCAGCTTTTGAGCTTCGGCTTCGGATATAAAAGAATAATTATAGACTTCTGTCAGTCCCATTCCTGTCAAAACTTTTTTTGTTTTGTCTTTTAAGACAACGCTGTCCTCAAAACCAGTTGGGATAATATGGACAACAGGAGGTTTTCCTTTAATATTATTGTATCCGTATATTCTTGCCACTTCCTCGCAAATATCTTCAAAGCCCTCAATGTCCGCTCTAACGCCCGGAACCTCAATAAAATCTTCCCCCGTTGCCTTAAATCCCAAAAGCGAAAGATAAAAAAACGCTTTTTCTTTACTTATTTCTATTCCTATAAAATCTTTAAATCTTTTAATATCAAATTTTATTAGTTTTCTTTCTTGTTTTTTCGGATAAATATCTATAATCCCGCCCGGTCTGGCGTTGATTACGTTTTTTAAAAGTCGCCCGACTCTTGAAATCCCCATATAGGCAAGCTCGAGACTTAATTGATGAGAAAATCTAATGGAAGCGTCGCTCAAGATTTTGAGCGTCTTTGAAGTTTTGTAAATATTCAAACTATTGAAATTGGCTGATTCAATAATTATTCTTTTGGTGTTTTTGTCTATTTCCGCTATTTTCCCTCCTTTTATTCCGGCTATGGCCAAAACATTTTTATTATCCGCTATTACTAAAACATTATTATCCAGATTGTAAATCTGCCCGTCTAAAGTGGTGATTTTTTCTCCTTTCTTTGCGCGCCGCACAATAATATTTTCCAGTTTGTCGTAGTCAAAAGCGTGGAGCGGCTGACCAGTTTCCAGCATCGCGTAATTCATAATATCAACCACATTATTTATCGGCCGCAGTCCGCAATCAATCAGCGTATCCTTGATAAATTTCGGCGAATCGCCTACTTTGATATTCTCAAAATATTGACCGATATAACGACTGCACAAATTTTTGTCTTTAATAAAAACTTTAAAGGGGGCCTTGACGCCGGAATTTTGAATTCTGAATTTTGTTTTCGTCGTAGGCGAATCCCCGGAGGGTCCATTATTGATTGAGAAATTTTTGCCGTAAATAGCGGAAATTTCTCTGGCCACTCCCAAATGCGAAGCGGCGTCCGAATAACGATTTGCCGGAATGGATATTTCCATTGAATTCCCTCCTAAATCTTCCGCTTCAAAAGAGTAAATATTCAATTTATCAATTATGTCCTTTTTGCTTTTGGCGATTTTCGCGAGCTTCTTAATTAACGGGTATGAAAATTTCATAATTATTTCTTATTAATTTGCCACAAAAAAGAGAATAGGGCAAACATCAGTATTCCGGCAAAAATATTTATCAAAGCTTCTTTTTAAAATACAGCGGACAAAATAAGTTTGTAAGCTCCTATTAAATAAAAAGCCAGCGTTGATAAAAAAACGAGAAAAACATTATTAATCGCGTTGTGCCAGGGAAGAAATTTTCTGATTAAAACCGCCCCCAATAAAACCGATGAGAAAATTATTATTCCTTCTTCCGCTTGAGGAGAAAATTTCAGCGCGAAAGAAGAAAGCGCTATTAAAAAAATCGTTTCTGGAATATCTTTCAAGAAAAAAGACGCCGCTATTATTCCGGCTAAAGCTAAATTAATTTTTATCCCGAAAATATTTAGTCCGAAATATGATTGGTAAAAAGATATTATCCCAATGATTAAAGCGGCATAAATAAATCTTGCCATAAAATTATTTAATCATTACCTCTCTTAATTCGTTTACGTTATAGGGAATTTTAATCGAGGCTTCATTGAAACTCCCTAACGAGCTTTTTTTTATTTCTTTAATTTCTCCGATTTTTAATCCGTAATCAAAATCTTTGCCAGCCGAATAAACAACGCTCCCGATTTCTATATTTTTTTCTTTGTCTATTAAAGTTATTTTTGGTTCGTTTCCTCCTTCTAAAAGCCCGTCTATCTCTTCCTTGCCGATTCTTACCGGCGACCTGAAATCATGGTCAAAAATCGTCTGAATAACGCTGTAATTATCAAAAACTTTTATTATTCTCCCGACTAAAATATTTTCGCCCATTAAAACTTGAGAAAATTCCGCCGCTCCGTTTTTTTTTCCGGCGCTTATAACTATTTGGTTTTTAGTGTTAAACGGATAAGTTGAAAAAACTTTGGCTGTTTTGTTATCCGATTTGAATAATCTAATTTTTTGGATTTGGGCTATTAAATCTTGATTTTCCTGTTTCAGACGAATATTTTCATTGAAGTCTTTTTCTTTTTTTATAAAAGACGACGTGAGATAAGTCAAAAATAAAAGAAAAATCGTAATTCCTATTATTATCCCCTTTTTCATAAATTTATCTTTCTAATATTATCCTTCTTGTAGGTTTACTTTTCTAATATTATTCTTTTTGTAGGTTTATCTTTCTAATACTATCCTTCTTATGGGTTTATATTTTTAATATTATTTTCATAAGTTTATCTCTCTCGGTCCGATTGAAGAAATAAAAAATCGAGAATATTCTTTTATATTTTCCGCCGCCCGACCGCAACCCCTGACGACGCAAGTCAGCGGGTCATCAAGAATCGAAGCATTAACGGTTATTTCTTTTTCAATCAATTGAGCAAATCCTTTTAAAAGAGATCCTCCGCCGCAAAGAAAAACTCCGTTTTTTAAAATATCTCCGACAAGTTCCGGCGGGGCGGCCTCGATTGTCTCTTTAATGGCCTCAACTATTTCCTTAAGAGATTTTGCGAGCGCTGATCTTATTTGAAATCCTTTAACCGTTATTTCTCTCGGAAGTCCCGAGCTTAAATCTCTTCCTCTTACGACCAAATCAAGTTTTTCTTCTATTGGAATCGCCGAGCCTATTGTTATTTTCAATTCTTCGGCCGTCGGTTCACCTATCGCAAGCTTAAATTCATCTCTTATAAATCTGATAATATCATCGTTCAGTTTGTCTCCGGCGATTTTTAAACTTTTTGACGTTACCAGCCCGCCCATTGAAATAACGGCTATGTCCGTTGTTCCTCCGCCGATATCAACGATAAGATGCGCTGTCGGTTCATCAATCGGCAATCTCGCGCCCAAGGCCGCCGCCAACGGTTCTTCTATTAAATAAACTTTTGCCGCTCCGGCCGAAATAACGGCGTCTTCAACGGATTTTCTTTCAACCTCGGTGAGATTGGTCGGAATCCCCACTACGGCCCGATAATAATTGAAAATGGCGCTCCCTCCTATTTTTTTAAAAAAATGCCTTAACGTTTCTTCTGTCATTTCAAAATCGGAGATAACGCCGTTAACAAGCGGCCTGATGACATTAATATGATGGGGCGCCCGACCAACCATTTTTTTGGCATCGTCGCCGATCGCCAAAACTTGACCGGTTTTATTATTAACCGAAGCTATTGACGGTTCATTTATGATTATCCCTTTCCCTTTAACATAAACCAAAGAATTGGCCGTTCCCAAATCTATTCCGATGTCTTTTATAAAATAATCAAAAATCGACATAATTTTCTATCCTTTTAAAATTTTAATGATTTCTTTTTCCGAAATTAATTTAGTATTTTTGTCTTTTCTTTTTTTAATTTCTATTTTATTTCCCGTTCTTTCGCTTACAACAAGCCTGTATGGTATTCCCATTAAATCGGCGTCGTTGAATTTTTCTCCGGCGCCGATATTTTCTCTATCGTCGTATAATACTTCAACTCCGGATTTCTGTAAATTATCGTAAATTTTATCCGCGAACGTTTTAATTTTTAAATCTTTAGTTTTTAGCGCGATAAGGTGCGCTTTAAACGGAGCGGCGATTTCCGGCCAAATTATTCCTTTTTCGTCATGGTGTATTTCAACGATTGTCCCCATCAGTCTGTTTATGCCCATTCCATAACAGCCCATTACCACGTCTTTTTCATTGCCGTTTTTATCTTTGTATTTCAAATCAAACGGCTTTGAATACGTGGTTTTCAGCTTGAATATGTTTCCTACCTCAATCGCTTTTTCCGAATTTAAATTTTTATTCCCGCATTCCGGACAGACATTCTGTTCGTCTATTATTTCTTTGTTTACCCCAATCCCGCATTTATCACAGATATGGATTGTGTCTTCGCCCGCCGAAGAAGTTGTCTGAAATTCATGAGAATATTTTGAAAATGTTCCGCCGGAAGCGTAAGTAAGATAAGTTTTGTCTCCCAAACCGAAAGCTCTAAAAATTTTAATGTAAGATTTTTTAACTTTTTCGTAATAATCATCAAGATCGCTTTCGTTTTCGTGAAAACTGTATAAATCTTTCATAAAAAATTCTCTTCCCCTTAAAAGTCCCGCTTTAGCGCGTTTTTCGTCTCTGAATTTATTCTGAATTTGGAAAACGTATTTTGGCAAATCCTTGTAAGAAGAAACGAATTTCGCCATTAACGGAGAAATTATTTCTTCGTGGGTTGGTCCCAAAATCAATTCGTTTTTTGAATAAAAACTCTCAAATTTAAAAAGGGTGTCGTAGGTGTTTATTCTTCCCGTTTTTTCCCAATTGCTTTTCGGATGAAGAACCGGCATTAAAATTTCCGAAGCTCCCAAATTTTCCATTTCTTTTTTTATGACGTTTTCGATATTTCTAAAAACTTTCAAGCCCAACGGCAAAAACGTGTAAACTCCCGTCATTAATTTATCAATAAATCCGGCTTTAATAAGAAGACTCGCGTTAATTGACTCTTCGTCCTTGGGAGCCTCTTTTTTGGTTTTAATGAAAATTTCCGATTGAAGCATTTATATAGATTTAGTTTGTAAGTTCTATATAATCCCACCCTCTGCCGCTACCGTTGCAAACATAAAGACGATTATTAGTAGTATCAATTATCATTCTTCCTCTTTCGCCGTCCGAATCGCAATCGCCGGATGGCGGCGCGCCGGATGAAGTTTTGCTGAATTGTAGATAGCCATTACTCGTTACTTCTAAGCCATTGGTTATTCCCAATGAATTGGCCGCTGTCTTGAAAAATCCCAAAGTGTTATTACTGCCAAACGTATAAGACGGTTCTCCGGCCGTACCGTCCGCTAAATATATTTTTCTCCATGGCGAACCCGCTTGTCCCAATTCAAAACTTCCGCTTCCGGGTAAAAGATTTGAATCAAAAGTGGCGGCCGAAATCCTGGCAATGGCGGATTTTAACGATCTTTGAACTCGGCTTTGAGAATTATTCGCGTTGTAGGTCATTATTATATCGATTGAAACGACATCATGTCCGGGATATTGAGAAAATTTCTTGAATTCCAGATTATCAACAATCACCCTGTTGCTGGTAATATCTGACGTTGTGGCGGAACAATCATTGGGATTTGAACCGGGACCCTCGGCTAATTTTATAACGCCGCCGACCAAAGAAACGCAAGTCGGGTCCTTCGCCAAATCTTTCATTCTAAGTTTTAAAACCGAACCCGTTACGCCGGCATTAAGCTCTATACTTGAAGAGTCTCGGACAAATCTCTGAATATTTTGCATCACGAAATTCAACTGGCCGGTTACCTCGGCGGAAGGAAATTCCTTATTTTGAACTTGAGTCATTATCAAAAGTGCCCCGCTTAAAATTCCGCCGACAACGGCGGTGATAGCCACATAGATAAGAAGCTCCATTAAGGTAAAACCTTCTCTTTTAAAATTTTGGGACATCAGAATTAAAAATTTTAAATTATATATTTTAGAAAGAAGCTATGTCTTTAATTGTAATCACTATCATTAGAAACAGCAATAAAGCCATTCCCAATCCGTTGGCGTATCTTTCAAATTTCTGAGGCAATGGCGATCCTTTTATTTTTTCTAATAATAAAAACAATAATCTTCCGCCGTCCAGAGCCGGGAAAGGAAGAGCGTTTACAACCGCGAGATTTAAAGAAATAAGAGCTAAAAGCTGAATTAAATAGATAATCCCCAATCCCCCCGCTTGATTAGCCACCTTAACTATACCGACCGGACCGGCAATATCCTGCAAGCTGGCCTTGCCTGAAAAAGCGTTGCCTATTAAAACAAAAATCGCTTTGAATATCAAAAATACCATCTCCAAAGAGGTTTTTAATCCTTCCCATAGGCTTAAAAATATATTTTTCTTTTCAAAGCCCGTCTCGGCCAACCCGATACCCAAAGCGCCTTGGCCTTCCGCCGGATTAATTCTCGGAACGACGGTTAAGTTTTTTTCTTCTCCGCCTCTTTCTATTTTCAAAACAATTTCCTTGCCTTTATTTTGCTCAATGTGAGCGACAAACGCGTTTATATTTTCAAAATTTAATATCTTATCTCCTTTTATAAGGCCCGCTCCCGATGCCGGACTGTTTGGTAAAACTTCATTTATTAAAATCGCCTTGGGCGCGCCGATTGATAAAACCAAAGACACCAATATCCAGCCCAATAAAAAATTCATAATTACGCCGGCTGAAATTATGATTGTTCTTTTCCAAATTTTAAGACCCCCGAATGACCTCCCTATATTTTCTTTGGCTTTTTGGTCTTCTCCGTCCTCTCCTAAAATTTTTACAAATCCGCCGAAAGGCAAGGCGTTGATGGTGTAAGTTGTCTCTCCTATTTTTTTCCCCCAGATTTTCGGCGGCAAACCGAAACCGAATTCTTCAACCAAAAGACCGAATTTTTTGGCCGCCCAAAAATGGCCAAGCTCATGAACGAAAATCAGAATCGAAAGAAATATTATTATTGAAATTATTCCTATAATCATTTTTATTGTTCTTCTATCTCTTTTATTTTATTTTCAAGGCAATTTTCTATTTCTTTATTGGCTTCGTCCGTAATTTTTTGAATTTTCTCTTTGGTTTTAAATTTTTCGTCCTCGCTGATTTTCTTCTCTTCAAAATTAAGGTTTATTTTTTTGTTGGCTTCGTCTCTTATCGCTCTTATCCTGATTCTTATTCCCTCCGCTTCTTTTTTCACGAGTTTTATAAATTCTTTTCTTCTTTCCTCCGATAACGGCGGAAAATTAATTCTTATTAAATTTCCCTCTGCCACTGCGTTAATATTCAACGCTGATTCCACGGCTTTAACTATCAAAGGCACCGTGGAGTTATCCCAAACCAATATATTTATTTCTTTTGGGGACGGCGCGCTGATTGACCCCGCCTGTTTTATTAAAAGCTTCTGGCCATAATAATCAATATCTATGTTTTCTACTAATTTCGGGGTGGCTCTGCCTCCTCTTATTGAAGAAATTTGTTCTTTAAAATGTTTTACCGCCTCTAATGTTTTTGATTCAATATCTTTTATAAAATCCATTTTCTAATTATTTATTCCAACGATAATTTTATCATCGTTTAAAACTATTAGCAAAATTTCTTTTTCCTTGTCTGTCGGCAACTGATAAATCTGCCAGCTTAACCCGTCGTCTTCGCTTTTATAAAACTTGTTCATAACGGAAGCGAAAATTTCTCCTTTTTTATTTCCCAAAGTGATGGCGGAGATTAATGGTTTTTGGGACGGCAAGGGGTTAAGTTTTTCCCAGGTTAATCCGGCGTCAGACGATTTTATCAATTCTTTTTCCGTACCGCCGTATATTTCAAAATCATTAAATCGGCTCACTTTAAAATCGGTTAGTTTGTCTATTTTTCCGTTAATAAAAGTTACGCCGCCGTCTTTGCTTGAAAAAAATTTGCCGTTATTTAAAACCGAATAGATAAGATTTCCGCCCTCTTTGACTTCTATGTCGAATATCGCTGAAGAAAAAACGTTTATTCTCTGAAAATCATTGTTTTTTATTGAATAGCGAAGAATCTTCCCGTCAGACAAACCCATATAAACGTAGTCCCCAAAAACCGACATATCATAAACGGCTTCCGCGTCAAGTTCTAAAATTTTTTCAAGAAAGAAAAAATTGCCGTCGCTCTTATAAACAAATCCCTTGCCGTTTTTAAAAGCGGCAATAAAAGATAAAACTCCGTTCTTTTCTTCTTTAAAAACGGTTTTATAAATCTTGGTTTTAGAGTCTATTTTATTTCCCAAATCGTAAAACGGCCGCCAACTGAATCCGCCGTCTTCGCTTTTTAAAAATCCTGAATCGGTTGAAGCAAAGATAATCTGGTGATTTTTCGGAAAAACTTCGATGGAAAAAATTCCGATATTATCGTTTAAAATTATTTCCGCGTTTTTAAAATCTTTTTCGTCGGAAGACAAAATAATTATTTCTTTTATTGTTTCCGGTTCCGCCGGCCCGAAATAAAAACTGTCGGAAATGGTGGCTAAAAGACCGCTTTTCTCTCCGTTTTTTTCATAAATCTCGCCGCCTCCCAAACCCGAAGAAATCGCCGGCGCGAAAAGATAAATCAGAAAACCCCATATTAAAATTATGACTATTAAATCCGCCGCTCTATTCATGATTAATAATTCTCATTAATGCTCTTAATTGAAGTCTTTTATTAAGATTGAACTGTTTGATTAAGGAAACGGTTTTATTGACCTCTTTAATTTCTCTAAAATTTTTAATCGGATTTTTCATTAGGCCGAAAATTAATGATTCAAAAAATTCATCAATTTTATCGTTTTCAACTATATAATCTATATCCGCCTTTTTATCAACTTTCTCAAATTCTAAATCTCTTTTAAAAGGAAAGTGAATTTTTTGAAGACGGGAAGAAAGAGCCGGAAGAATAATTTCTTCCGAAGGAGAAATAAAAATAATCAAAGAATTTTTCGGCGGCTCTTCCGCTATTTTTAAAATGGCGTTCTGGGCCTCAACGGTTAAATTCTCCGAATCTTTTATAATCACCGTTCGATAATTCGAGAATACCGGTTTTTGATATAAAAAATTCTTTATTTTTCTGACCGATTCAATTCCTACCGATTTTTTTTCGTCAATTCCGATAATTAACAATTCGTTAAGGTTTTTTAGGGGTATGGCAAAATCTTTATTTTCCATAAAATTCGCCAATGACACGGCGAAATTAAATTTTTCCCTTTTGGCTTCCGATAAATTTCCGCCGCCGAAAAAAAGATAGGCATGAAAGAGATTGCCGCTTTTAATAAGATTCTTAAAATTTTCTTCTAATTTATTAACCATTGAAGTTAAACGCCTGCCGGCTTAAAATAATTAAAAAGTTATGCCGGAAAAAATAACCGAAATAAAAGAATCACTTTTGGAAATATTTTTCCCTTCTTTATGCGTTAGCTGTGAAAAATATATATCTTCCGGCTTTATTTGCCAAAAATGCTTTGCTCTTATTGAATTAAATAAAACGCTTTTTTGCCCAATTTGTCAAGCAAGACTGCCGGAAAACAAAAAAATCTGCCATAAACAATCGGCTTATTTATTGGGCCCTGCCGCCAATTACGATAATCCGGCGATTCAAAACCTTATCCATTATTTTAAATATAAAGGCTTAAAAGACATATCTCATATCCTTGGAGGATTGATGATAAATTATATTAATTATTTGAACATTAAAAATTCAAAATATTTAATTATTCCCATTCCTCTTCATAGAATTAAAGAAAGGAAAAGGGGTTTTAACCAGTCGGAGCTGCTCGCGAAAATTATTTCAGAAAAGTTCGGTTTCGAAATTTCCGAAAATCTTAAAAGAATTAAAAATAATAAACCCCAAGTCGAAATGAAGGGTATTGAAAAAAGAAAAATCAACATCGCCGGCTGTTTTTCTTTGGAAAATCCGGAGGAAATAAAAAACAAGAATGTAATTATTTTAGACGATGTTTTTACTTCCGGAGCGACGATTGAAGAAGCGGCGAGAATTTTAAAAAACGCCGGGGCGAAAAAAATTTTAGCCCTTGTTATCGCCAGAGCCTAAAATATAAAATTTCCGAGGGAAAAGAAATTTTTTCCGCTGGAGAAATCCGTCAGCTGACGGACTGGTTTTCGAAGGCAAGTTTGATTTGCTTGAATTCAATTCGCGGGAAAAGATTTATTTTTTTATAAAAACGCTTAAAATTTTTAAGCCTAAAATCGGTTAATCGTAAAAATCTGAAAAGCGACGAATAATATATAAATTAATATTAAGCCTATCCCCTCTCTTTTGGTAATTTCTCCCCGAGTGCTTAAAAATAAATTCGCCAAAAATAAAACCAGAATCATAGTTGCCGCGCTAATCCAAAAACTTAAAGACATTTGAATTTTAATCGGGCTTATCAAAGAAACTACCCCCAGAATCCACGTTGAGTTAAAAACGGTGGCGCCGAATAAATTTCCCAAAGACAATTCTTTGTTTTTGCTTATTGCCGCCCGAATCCCAAAAACAATTTCCGGCAAAGTCGTGCCCAAGGCCACGATAAAAATTCCGATAATTATTTCCGAAACTCCAAGGTCAAGAGATATTGCTTTCGCTCCTTTCACCGCTAAATTAGCCGATAAAAGAAGAAGGCCGGCGCCGGCGATAAATATAAATAAATTTTTAAAAAAATATTTTATCCCCAATCCATCCGGCCGATGGCCGAAATTATTAACCAATGAAAGCCAAAAATTTTTCTTATGATGAAAGATTTCTCTTAAGTGAAAGAGTCTTGAAATATGAAGAAAAAAAAGAATTATTAACGCTAATCCGTCTATTTTTGAAATTTCTCCGTCAATCGCGAAAAGAATCGGAGAAATTCCCAGGGCGAAGTTAAACCAGCTTCGATGAGCCAAAGAATAGCTTTTAATCGTTAATTTTCCCGCAATTAAAGTTATAAGCCCCAAAGTAAGGCTTAAATTCAATATATTGGCTCCTAAAATATTTCCCAAAGATATTAACGGTTGATTATTAACGGCGGCATTAACGCCTATGGCAAATTCCGGAAGCGTGGTGGCAAAAGCCATTAGTATAAAAGAGAGCGTGAATTCCGAAACATTCAAAAAATGGGCTATGGCAACGAGAGATTTTACAATATAAATTCCGGAGCGGATAAGAACAAAAATTCCGATTACTATTAATAAAAGATTGACTACTAAATCATAAGACATGGGTTTGTTTTTATTCTTAAATTTTAGATAAGTATATCATTATTTTGTCCGCAAAGTCGGGGCGGATAAATTATTTCCTAACTGGCAGTGTCTTTCGGACAAAATCCGAACTGATTTTGCGACCGATTGGTTCGGCGCGGCGGAATTCCCCACACCCCCTTTTTCCGCTCGCCTTGTCTTGAACCGGAGCGAAAAGGACGATTTCAAGTTTTTCTTTGGCGGCAAATTCTTTTCAAACTTCAATTTTCATAAAATCTTCTGCAAGAATTGTATTTTTGAAAATTTTCTTAGTTTGGTTCAACCGGATTATTTCGGGAGAAGTCGGATATAAATGGGTAAGTATTAATTTTTTAGCTTTTGCTTTCTGAGCAATTAAACCACATTCCCTAGAAATTAAATGTCCCTCGCTTTTCATAGTATCAGGAAAAGAACATTCCAGCATAAGTACATCAACATTGTTAGAAAAAATCGCGAGTTTATCATCATAATCACAATCGCCAGAGATAACCAAAGATTTATTTTTTTCTGTAAATTTATATGCAATACTCGTATCGCTGTGAATGGTTTTCACACATTCTACTGTAAAATTTTCAAAAACTAATTTTTTCTTAATTTCTTTAATCTTTATTTTATAGGTGTTTGGTCGTGGTACGCCAGAAACAGGTTTTAAATACGATTCATAAAATTTTTTAAAACCAACGGGGCCAACTAGAATTAAATCTTTTTTTCTATCAAATCCTGGCGTCCAATTTAATGCTTGAACAAAAGCGTTCAAATCCAAAATGTGGTCGGAATGAAAATGCGTGAAGAAAGCGATGTCTATATTTTTATAATCTAATCTCGCTTTTATAAGTTGTCTCAATGTTCCTGAACCACAATCCACTAAAGTTTTCACTTTTCCGATTTCTAAATAGTTTGCAGGCGAGCCTCTTTTTATTGTAGGAACGCAAGTTCCACTTCCAAGTATCGTTAATTTCATATGGTTAAACTCATTTTATTAAATCCTCTATTGAAACACCAAGAGCTTCGGCAATTTGTGCCATGGTTTGAACGCTTGGCTTATTAACAGCACCGCTTTCGACTTTTGTAAGCGTTGTATATTTAATATCTGCTTTCTTCGCTAAATCATCTTGGGTTAAGCCAAGTTTAGCTCTGTGTCTCTTGATATTTTCACTGATTGTTTTTCCGCTTGTCATATTAGTAAAGTTTTGGTAGTATTATAGTAAGCATGATTATTACCTCTATTTCTATACTACCAAATAAAATGAAAGTAGTCCAATTAAAAATGAATGAAGCCCGCTTTTGGCCAGCCCCGCAGTAACGGGGCAAAGATAAAAAATTCCAATTTGCGCTTAAAATCGGCTGGCGAGCCCTCGCAGAGGGCGAGCCAACAAAGACATTTCCCAATTGGCGGTGTGCGTTCGAAAAAATTCGAACAGATTTCGCCCAAAATTTGTAGGGCG
>ERZ1292623.2114-Hain-H51-01um-R1-2114-length-18217-cov-11_pt1 | contig 18217 bp, 20 predicted proteins | sample MGYA00564398_ERZ1292623 | MGnify/ENA primary metagenome ERZ1292623 (study PRJEB36523, sample SAMEA6512633) | groundwater metagenome | collected 2019-01-07 | study: AquaDiva: Metagenomics assemblies of 32 groundwater samples | reverse complement strand
CAAGGAGCGGGGTGAGGGGGATGAGAGTGAAGGAGAGGAGGAAGAGGGCGGGGGGCAATTTCATATTATTACCGTAGAAATTACCCCATCCTTTAATTAAAAGCAACCTTCATGTTCGCACCACAATTATTTTTCCCCGTTTAATCTTAACCAAAGTGGATGGTTTCCTATTGATTATCTTGCCGGCGAGATAGAAGTCAACGCCTTTTCCCACCGGACCAAAATATTTTTTAGCCATGGTGATAGTGTGGGCTGGCGCGCCACCCGCGATATTCGCCGAGGTGGCGATGAGGGGGCCGGTTTGTTTTAAAAATTTACGAAGCGATGGCAAGGCCGGTAAGCGACAAGCCAAAGTTCTAGAGAAAATTATGCTAATCGGCCCGGGCCAAACTTGTCGAATGATTCTCCGGTCAGTCGATGATGGGTTGACCTTAAACTTTTTCAAATCACTTAGATCACTAATCAAAATGATAAACGGTTTGCTTGTTGGCCGTTGCTTTAACTTATAAATTTGCGTTACAGCCTCTGGATTAAGCGCCTGCCCCACGAGGCCATAGATGGTATCGGTCGGCATCACACCGACCCCGCCGTGCTTGAGAATTTTGATGGCCGCGGCCCGAGTAGTTCTTATTGTCATAAACTGTATTGTAAGAAATATAAAACGCCCGGCAAGTAGAGGATACTCGCGGGGCGTTAAACTTGGCTGACCTGGTGATAGGGTTAGAACCTAAATCCGGGTGGAGTTAAACCGCTTTCCAAGAGGGGGCCAGTGACCACTTGGCTAGGACAGTTGGTCAACGCCCGAACACTCTTTAATTCGAATATTCTTTGCTGTCGCTCATTGCGGCGCTTGATTTCTACGGCGTGATGATCATAGCCGTTCTGACGAAGGAAATCGTTTCCCAACCTTTCGACCGGTGTACAATACATTTGTTACCCTTCCACTGATGACCTATTTTGAGCCAGTCACTAGATCCGTCTAGATAAAACTGCTCATCTTGACCGATCATACCGTTGATGTCTTAGAAAGTCAAGGTGTAATATCCACACTATTTTGGTAACATAAAAGTTGGTAAACAATTTATTCCTCGGTAGCTCAATGGTAGAGCAAGCGACTGTTAATCGCTTGGTTGTAGGTTCGAGTCCTACCCGAGGAGTTCGGAGCATTGGCGGAAAACTCCTCGGGAGCGAGCGAACTGCAATAAATTTATGTTCGAAAATCACTTTAAGAATATTGATAATATTCTCCATACCGACTCTGGATCGGCGACTGAACTCGACTATGTGGAGCAAACTTCATGGATCCTTTTTCTGAAATACCTTGATGATCTGGATGAGATAAAAAAGACAGAGGCGGCACTGGCTGGCAAGAAATATGAATACATTCTTAATGTGCAGTATCGATGGGATGCGTGGGCCTGCCCTAAAGGAAAGGATGGAAAGATAGATCACCACAAAGCAATGACTGGGGACGATTTGAATGATTTTGTGAATGGCAAGTTATTCCCATATCTCAAGAAGTTTAAGAACCCTGATGCTGACGCAAACACTATTGAATACAAAATTGGTGAGATTTTCAGTGAGCTAAAAAATAAAATCTCGAGTGGCTACAAACTGCGGGAAATCTTGAACATAGTAGATGGCATGCACTTCCGTTTATATGAAGAGAAGCATGAGCTCTCGCATCTCTACGAAGACAAGATAAAGAACATGGGTAATGCGGGGCGAAATGGTGGCGAGTATTACACTCCACGACCTTTGATTAAGACCATAGTGAAAGTGGTCGCACCAACAATCGGCGAGACCATCTATGATGGTGCGTGTGGTTCTGCAGGATTCTTAGTGGAATCGTACAACTACCTCACCGAAAATCAGGCGAAGCTCTCGTCTGCACAGATGGCGACACTGCAGAATAAAACATTCTATGGCAAAGAAATAAAATCCCTCGCCTACATCATCGGCATCATGAACATGATCTTGCATGGTATTGAAGCGCCAAACATCAGGCACATAGATACGCTCGCACAGAACATCAACGATATTCAGGAAAAAGATCGTTATAACGTGGTTCTGGCAAACCCCCCTTTTGGAGCGGGTATAGGACGAGAGATTCAACAGAACTTTCCCATCAAGACTGGCGAGACGGCATTTCTCTTCCTCCAGCATTTTATAAAGATACTCAAGGCAGGCGGACGAGCAGGGATTGTTATAAAGAATACTTTTCTCTCAAACACAGACAACGCTTCTGTAAGTCTACGAAAGTTACTTCTTGAGAGTTGTAACTTGCACACAGTGCTTGATTTGCCAGGTGGTGTGTTTGCCGGAGCGGGTGTGAAGACCGTCGTGCTTTTCTTTGAGAAACCTGTCCCGACCGTAGCGTCGGGAGGAAAGCCCACGAAGAAAGTATGGTTCTATCAGCTCAATCTTGGTCGAAATCTTGGTAAAGGTAATCCCTTGAGTGAGGCGGATTTGGCCGATTTTGTGAAGCTTCAGAAGACCCTAATCAAAGACGGGCACGCAAAAGCAGATAGCGAGAACTCATGGAGCGTAGATATGGAAGACATCACGGGAAAAGGTCGTTCCTTGCGTAGCGAAGCGAAGAAAGGTGCGACCTTGAGGAGTGCTGACTGTATGTATGACCTGTCGGTAAAGAATCCTCACAAGAAAGACGAGGCCGTATTACGCACTCCGGGTGAAATAATTTGGGAAATAAATAAACTCGATACGGAAATCAAGAGTAGTATTTTGAGCATCGAGAAAATTATATGAAAAGAAGAAATCAGAATTACATACTATTCGTAGACGAATCTGGGAAATCAAAACTCCCCGATACTACTGGTAATGGGAAGTTCCTATTGTCCGGAGTGATAATGGATAAAAGTTTGCATCTTGCGCTTTCTGATTATATGATTTCAATGAAAGAGAAGCACTCAATCTCAACCTACGAAAATTTGCACGCTTTCGATTTATTTGAAAATGAAAAAGCAAAGAGAGGTGAGAAGCTGAAAATAAAAGAAATTGAAGACTTTTTTGCCAGATTTTATAATTTAATTCAAGGTGCAGAAATGTATAGTATCTTATTAAGAATAGATAAACAAAACTTTCAAAAACAGATTTCTAAAAAAGCCAAAAAACTAAAAGTAAAAAATGAAAGAGTGGCGAAGGAACTTAAAAAACAAGATCTGCATGATTTTCTATATGAGTCCCTTGCCAGAAAAATGATACTAGAATTCGGACACTTCTTATCAGGTCGGGATGCTTATGGAGAGGTGGTGGCAGAATCACGCAGACAAGATGATGATGCAATTTTGAGAGCTTTTATTGGGGCAACCGGTACTTCAAAATATCAAGAAGGAACTTTATATAATGTGTGGAGTAGGCAAAGTTTTGAACATATTCACAGCCTAACATTTCAAAATAAAAAAGGGTTAAGTTTCGGCTTGGAAGTCGCAGATCTTTTTGCTTGGGGTCATTTTAATCTCGAGTATGGTCTTTCACGCCACTATAAAAAAGCAAAAGAAGGAAGAATAAATAGCAGGTTAAAACGCGTAGAAACAAATATAAAAAACTCCTTATTGAAGAGTAAATGTGAAGATATAACTATAACCAAGTTAAAAACATTGGCAGACGATAGGGTTTCCCGATTTACCAAATTCTTAACAAACGTAAGCTTTAGTGATTCGGGGGACCCCGCTACATCTCTGTAGCGAGCCTTACTTCAAGGGTACCAAGGTTACGAGAAAAAATCAAAGATATGTGGATAAACATAATGAGGAGATATTGACATGAAAACTAGCTGGCAAACAAAAAAAATCGGTGAAGTTTGCGATCTTGCTACTGGCGGAACACCGAGCAGGACTAATTCTGAGTATTTTAGAGATGGAACCATTAGATGGTTGGTTTCGGGTGATATTAATAAACGTGAAATTTTTGATTGCGATGGGAGAATCACTGAAAAAGGAATGCGGAATTCTAACGCAAAGATTCTACCTGTTAATTCAGTAATGATCGCACTGAACGGTCAGGGAAAGACTCGTGGCACGGTCGCCATGCTTAGAACCGAGGCCACTTGCAATCAATCTTTAGTAAGTATTTTCCCCAAGAATTACGAGGAATTAATGCCTGAGTATATTTATCGTAATCTGGATGGTCGATATGAAGAGATTCGGAGAATAACTGGTGACAACGGAAACGATAGGCGTGGGCTAAACATGGCCCTCATTAGAGGACTTGAGATACCACTACCAACGATTTCAGAACAAAAGCGGATAGTAAAAAAACTGGACGATATTTTTGAGAAAGTAACTAAGGCAAAGGAGGCGGCGGAAAATAATTTGCAGAATGCGAAAGAGCTTTTTGAGTCGCATTTGCAGAGTGTCTTTGCGAATCCGGGTAAAGATTGGGAGGAGAAAAATCTGGTGGAGGTTTGCGAACTAAAAAGTGGCACAACGATTCCGCCTAAATTAGAAAAACAATCAGGCGATGTTTTATATGTAAAGGTTGGTGATATGAACCTAGCCGGCAATGAAGTCGAAATAAACACGTCCAGCAGATTTATTACTTCTAACGACTTAAATCCTAAACAGATTATTCCACAAGGAAGCATTATTTTTCCAAAACGAGGCGGTGCGATTTTTACAAACAAACGAAGAAAAATAGTTAAACCAACTATCGTTGATTTGAATACGATGGCTCTTGTGCCTTCAAAATTAATAAATCCTGATCTGCTTTATTATTGGTTCCTGAGAATTGATTTGAGGGATTTGAATAATGGTTCATCGATACCGCAGATCAATAATTATAGTTTTGACAATGTCTTAATATCATACCCAACATCTTTAGCGGAACAAAAAGCTATTGTTAAAAAGCTTGAAACACTTTCAGCGGAAACAAAGAAGTTGGAGAAAATATATGAGCAGAAGTTGGCTGACTTAGAGGAACTTAAGAAGTCGATCTTGAGCAGGGCTTTTAAGGGGGAATTTTAGATATGCGCATGGTTTGTATACATCTCTTGACCCGATAGATACAAACTGCTATACTTTGTATACATTGCAAATAAGATAGATACAAACTTATGAAAACGATAGAAATAGGAAAAAATATTGAGCAAAAAGAGGGCTTTAAGGCCTTTATTCCTAACCCTTTTCCACCAAAGAGAGAATTTGATTTTGACCCAAAAATTTTGAAGAAAAACAATGAAGCCTCACATCTTTTAGGAAAGCTTGATGGTATTACCAAACTTCTTCCAGATGCAGATTTTTTCCTGCTTATGTATCTAAGGAAGGACGCCACTTCTTCCAGCCAAATTGAGGGAACGATGGCTACGATGATTGATGCCATAGAAGCAGAAGTAAAAGTTAACGATAACATACCAGAAGATGTTGACGATATTTTACATTACATAAAAGCCCTTAATTACGGAATCAAGCGTGTTACGACGGATAATTTCCCAATGGCATTAAGATTTATAAGAGAACTCCATGCGCAACTTATGCAAAAAGCTCGAGCTACACATTTTTCTGATCCTGGAGAATTTCGGAAAAGTCAGAATTGGATAGGAGGCACTCGCCCCAACAATGCTCGTTTTGTTCCTCCGCCGGTAAATGAAATGCATCAAGCACTCAATGATCTCGAATTGTTTTTTAATAAAGACGATTCAACTCCTACCGTAATAAAAGCGGCTCTTATCCATTCTCAATTTGAGACTATTCACCCGTTTTTAGATGGCAATGGAAGAACAGGTAGAATGTTGATTACTTTCTACTTATGGAAAGAGGGATTTTTAGAGAAACCAGTTTTATTTTTATCTTCATATTTTAAAAAACACCAAAAACTCTACTATGAAAAACTAGCTTCGTATCAAAGCGAAGAAGCAAGAGTTTCAGAATGGGTCGAATTTTTTCTAGATGGTGTGATTGAAATTGCCAATGAGGCAATAGATATTGTGGGCGAGATTACGGTATTGCGTGAAAAAGATATGGAAAAAATTCAAACACTTGGTAAAAGAGCTTCTGAAAGCGCAGTGATGGTTTTACCTAAACTATATGGTCAGCCAATCGTAAATGTTGCTCTTGTCCAAAAGTGGACAGGTTTTACTCGTGCCGGCGCACAGCAAGTAATAGATCGTTTTGTAGACATGAATATTCTTTCTCCAAAGGATAGGGACAAAAAATATGGACAATCATACATATATAAAAAGTATGTGGATATTTTCAGTGATGAAAATTAAATTACCATGAACGAATCTGAAACACGAGCTGAATACATCGACCCGAAGCTCTTAGCGAGCGGATGGGGCGAAGTCGAAGAATCAAGAGTCCTTCGTGAATTCCGCATCACTGACGGCAAAATTCAGGTGGGTGGACAGAGGAGCAAGCCGGAAATCGCTGACTATATCCTCGTGTACAAGAATCGCAAGATTGCGGTCATTGAAGCAAAGGCAATAGATCTACCGGCAACTGAAGGAGTGGCACAAGCGAAGTCGTATGCAGAGAAACTGCATATTGATTACACCTACTCCACCAATGGTAAAGAGCTGTATCAGATCTCGATGAAGTCGGGGCAAGAGGGTGAAGTAAAAGCATTTCCTACGCCAGACGAACTGTGGGCGAAAACATATTCAGATCAGTCCGCCAGAGGCGGAGAATGGAAAGAAAAATTCTCTGCAATTCCTATAGAGGGAGATCATGGCAAACGATATTACCAAGAGCTTGCGATTAACAATGCGCTTGATGCCGTAGCTGAAGAAAAGTCACGGATACTAATTACTATGGCGACAGGTACCGGCAAGACTGCGGTAGCGGCACAGATTGCGTGGAAACTATTTCAGACACGATGGAATCTCAAGCGAGATGGAACGAGGAGACCACGAATTCTTTTCTTGGCAGATAGAAACATTCTCGCAGATCAGGCGTTTGGTAATGACTTCGCTATTTTTCCAAGTGATGCACGGGTGCGTATAAATCCTCTGGATATTCGCAGGCGTGGAGGCGTGCCAATGGGCGGAAGTATTTACTTCACGATCTTCCAGACGTTTATGAGTGGTGCTAATGGCACTCCATACTTTGGAGAATACCCGCCAGACTTCTTTGATTTCATAATTATCGATGAGTGTCATCGTGGTGGAGCAAATGATGAGGGCAACTGGCGAGGGATTCTTGAATACTTCTCACCGGCAGTACAGCTAGGTCTCACGGCTACTCCAAAACGACAGGACAATGTAGACACATATAAATATTTTGGTGAACCGATTTATATTTACTCACTCAAGGAGGGAGTGAACGATGGATTCCTTACGCCATTCAAGGTTAAAAGAATTAAAACCAGTCTGGATGAATATTTTTATGTTTCAGATGATCAGATTGTCGAAGGAGAGGTCGAGCAAGGCAAAATCTATAAAGAACCCGAATTTAACAAAACTATTGAAATAGTTGCTCGCGAGGCGAAGCGAGTCAGAGTTGTCTTAGATGAAATTAATCAAAATGAAAAGACTATAATTTTTTGTGCAAACCAAGGGCATGCACTTTTAGTCCGAGACTTGGTCAATCAAATGAAAAAAAGTCGTGATCCAAATTATTGCCAGCGTGTGACGGCGAATGATGGTGCTCGTGGTGAGCAGTATTTGCGAGAGTTTCAGGATAACGAAAAGACTATTCCTACTATTCTCACAACATCACAGAAGCTCTCAACCGGAGTAGACGCAAGGAATGTACGCAATATCGTGCTGATGCGCCCGGTCAATTCAAGGATTGAGTTTAAGCAGATTATTGGACGCGGGACACGACTCTTTGATGGTAAGGAATACTTTACTATCTATGATTTCGTGGATGCCTATCACCATTTTGCTGATCCTGAATGGGATGGTGAGCCGGTGGATGAGACTACAGAAACGGAGTCACCTACGGGGCCAAAAGATCCGCCAGGAACACCGGGCGACCCTCCCCCAATTACTGATCCTCCCGATGGGCCAAAAAGAAAACTAAAAATAAAATTAAGGGATGGTAAGGAGCGAGAGATACAGCACATGATCGCCACATCTTTCTGGGGGGCTGATGGTAGACCTGTATCAGTGCCGGAGTTTATGGACAATATGTTTGGCGCAATGCCGGAATTCTTCAAGAGTGAGAAGGGGTTGAGAAAAATATGGTCTGATCCAGTGACGCGTAAAGCGTTTCTAGAGAAGATTGCTGCCATAGGATATGGTAAGGATGAGTTAGAAATGCTCCAAAAGATGATTGATGCAGAGAATAGTGATCTCTTTGATGTCTTGAATTATGTTTCTTTCTTAACTCCGACTATTTCGAGAGTTGAACGTGTGGAGCAGGCCAAGGCAAAGATATATGAGGGGCTAAATGAGAAGCAAAAGGAATTTCTAGACTTCGTGTTGTCTAAATATGAGGAAAAGGGTGTGGAAGAATTGGATGAGGAGAAATTGCCTGTGCTTTTGAATCTCAAATATCATGCTATTGCTAATGCAGTAAGTGCCCTTGGCGAGGTTGACTCTATTCGTTCTGTTTTCTTCGACTTCCAGAAGAATTTGTATGCTAAACAATATTTAGATAAGTAACCGTGCCTATTTTTGGGCAATCATGGAAACTTTTACCGAAATTTTTAAAAGCATTCTTACGGCCAAAAAAGAAGAAAGCTGCCAGGCCGCGCGGGAGGTGAGAAAAGCGGTCTACGGATCAGGCAACCGTGGTGAATACCGTGTCATTAAATCGATTATTAATCGCGCTCCGAAGGTGTAAATATATTAGCGATCTCCCCAAATGATACCTACGACCGAAGAACTTTTCCCCACGGGAAGTTTTTTGTTGTTGGGAAAGCATAGTATAATTTGCGCCAGGTTGCTCTGTAAAATTATTAGCATTAAAATTAAGATAAATGATAAATAATAAAAAGTTAGAGTGGGTTCTGCGAATTGCGGTGGCGGGGGAATTTATTGGTCACGGCGTATTTGCCCTGCAAGGGAAGCAGGATTGGATTGGGTGGTTTGCTAAGTTTGGCATTTCTGATCCAATCCTTGCGACCAAAATTCTTTTCATTCTCGGTCTTATGGATATCGCGCTCGCGATTCTTGTTTTAATCAAGCCGATGCGCGGCGCGCTACTCTGGATGGTTTTCTGGGGCTTCTGGACGGCGCTTCTTCGGCCGATTGTGGGGATGCCGATTTGGGACTTCGTCGAGCGCTGGGCCAATTGGGGCGCGCCACTTGCCCTTCTCATTATGTACTGGCCACCCAAGACGCCGAAAAATGGTTAAAATAAATTGAGCGGGGATAATTTTTCTATGTTATAACTAGAGGATTATGGAACGGGAACGAGTGATGATCGAGACGCTGGGAAAGCGAGTGGGGGAGGAGGTTAAGGTTTGCGGCTGGGTCGACATTCGGCGCGATCACGGCAAACTTATCTTCTTCGACTTGCGCGATGCGTCAGGTAAAGTGCAGGTGGTGGTGACGCCCTCATCTCGCGTCGGTCGAGCCGAGGCGGGCGGCGAAGTTCATGCTGCGGCCGATCGCTTGCGGCCGGAGTGGGTGGTCAAACTGGTGGGCGAGGTCAATCGTCGGCCGGACAAGATGGTAAATGCAGGGATATTGAATGGTGATGTGGAAATTCTGGCTAAATCAATTGAAATTTTAAACGAGGCCGAAACCCCATCTTTCGATCTCGCCGGCGACGGTCGGGAGATTGGCGAAGAAAACCGTTTGGTTAATCGTTATCTCGACTTGCGCCGGCCGCGGTTGCAAAGGAATCTTCGGTTCCGTCATCGCTTGATCAAACACATTCGCGATTATCTCGACGCGCGTGGCTTCGTCGAAGTGGAGACGCCAATTCTCACGAAATCAACGCCCGAGGGCGCGCGGGATTATCTGGTGCCGGCCCGCTTGGTGCCGGGTTCTTTCTATGCTCTGCCTCAATCGCCGCAACAGTATAAACAACTCCTCATGGTCGCCGGTCTCGAACGCTATTTCCAAATCGCTCGTTGTTTCCGCGATGAAGACACGCGCGGTGATCGTCAACCGGAATTCACCCAGCTCGATTTGGAAATGTCTTTTGTCACCCAAGAGGAAGTCATGGCTTTGAACGAAGCTCTGCTTGTCGAGCTCGTGACCCGTCTCACGCCGGAGAAAAGAATTCAGCAGATTCCCTTCCCGCGACTCACCTACGCCGAAGCGATGAGTAAGTACCAGACTGATCGGCCAGATTTAAGAGAAGATAAAAATGATCCCAATTTGCTCGCTTTCGGTTGGGTTATTGATTTTCCGTTTTTCGAAAAAGATAAAATGGGGAAGTGGACTTTCACCCACAATCCTTTCTCGGCGCCACGGCCGGAGCATCGGCCGTGGCTTTTGAAGCGCGAAAAAATCAGTGCGATCGAGACCAGCCAGTACGATGTCGTCTTGAATGGTTTCGAGATCGGCGGCGGCAGTATTCGCAATCATCAATCAGAAGCCCTGCGAATTGTTTTTGAAATCCTGGGTTATCCAAAAGAACAGATTGAAAATGATTTTGGTCACATGTTGCGAGCTCTGGCTGCCGGCGCGCCGCCGCACGGCGGAATCGCCTGGGGCCTGGATCGCCTACTCGCCATCTTGACCGGTGAACCGAATATTCGGGAAGTCATCGCTTTCCCCAAAACCGGCGAAGGCCGTGACCTAATGATGAACGCTCCCGCCCCCGCGACCTTCGACCAACTCCAAGAATTAAAAATAAAAATTGAAAGGTAGCGCTTGTGGTACAATTATCGGCATGGCTAGGCATGTGATGATTATTGATCTCTCGAACGACAGCGTGAGCGGGTTATTGCTCGATCCAACTTACGACACCCAGAAGAAAATCTTCTGTTCGCCGACGCGCGCGGTGACTCGGGTGCCTTTACCCTTCCAATCGGAACTTAATCTAGAACGCTTCCTCAATCAAGTGGTCGCGGCGCTCAAGACGGTGATTGATGCCCTGACCCGCGACGAGACTTCCCGTCCGGCGCAAGTGGTGTGCTTTCTCTCCGCTCCCTTCTACGCTTCCCAGACGCGGGTGGTGCGGCACACAGCTGACCAACCATTCCGCATCACTGCCTCTTTCCTCAACGGTCTCATCGCGGCCGACCTCGCGCAATTCACGAAACAGCAACCGCAACTCTACACTGAAGTGCTCGCCGATGCCCACCGAGTGATTGAGAGCAAGACCATGCAGGTGAAGTTGAATCGCTACCCCACGCACACCCCGGCGGATAAGCAGGCGAGCGAGGTCGAGATGTATCATTATGTGAGCATCGGTTCGGAGCGGATCCTTGGGCGTTTCCACGAGGTGATTCGCGGTTTCGTCCATCACGCGCCGATTGAATTTCACTCCTTCCCTTTCGCCCTCTTCTCCATCTATCGCGATTACTTCCATGATCGTCGCTACCGTTTCCTGGTTGATGTTGGGGCCGAGCTGACCGAAGTCCTCCTCATGGCGGAAGATATTCTCTGGGAGAGTGTCTCTTTCCCGGCCGGGTATAATGGCCTTATTCGCGAGTTGACGCGAGAACTCGGAACGGTGCCGGAGGAAGCGATGTCGGCCTTCCGTCTCTACCGACGGAGTGGCGAGAATAAATTGGCAACGGCTAAGATGGCCTCGGCGCTCACGAGCTTTCAGAAAATTTGGGTCGGTTACTTCCGGCAGATGCTCGAAACTTTATCCGAAGAGCATTTAGTGCCGCTTGAGATTTTAGCGATCGGTGATCCTTTGGTGACGCCACTTCTTCTCGATTGGTTAAAGGAGGATAAATATAATGAAATCCTTGTGGGCAACCGCCCGTTTAATCCGACCCTGCTTTCGGCCGCGACCCTTGCCGGTCAGTGTGGTTTGCCAGGGACATTTCCGATTGCTGGCAATGAACACCTCTTGGTGGGCTCCGTGTTTTATGATAAACTTCTAAGCGTCAATCAACATGGCTAAAGATTTAATTCAAGACATCAAGCGGCCCAAACGGAGTTTGCAAGATGTGTTGCCTACCTCGCCGACAGGCGAGCCGAAGACCGTAACGGAAAAGGTTGTCGAACCGTCAGCCAACCGTGAACGGCCGAGCCCGGTGGTTTCTCGCCCCGCTTCTCCTCCTGCACACCGCTCTCGCGCCTTACTTGTTACTTTAATTGTTTTGGGTTTAATCGCCGTTCTGATTTATTTTGGTTCGGTTGCTTTCGGTCGGGCGATAGTGACAATCACTCCCCGACAGGTGTCGATCGCGGTGACAGGAACATATCGAGCGTTCAAACTGCCACTCGCTAATATTGACAATATGTCGCTCGGTTTCCAGACCATGACGATTGAGGCGAGCGAATCAGCGAATGTCGAAGCGGTGGGGGAAAAACTTGTTTCCGAACGCGCCAGCGGCACGATCCTCATCACTAATCGTTATAGTCAAGCCACTCAAAAATTGATTGCCAGTACGCGGTTCGAAGCCGTGAGTGGCAAGATTTATAAAATTGCCGATGCGGTCGTGGTGCCGGGTTACACTTTGGTTGGTGGGGTGCTCAAGCCCGGCGAGCTCTCGGTCAAGGTGACGGCAGCCGAACCCGGCGCCGATTACAATGGCGAGTTATCAACCCTTACCATTCCCGGCTTCAAGAATGACAATCGTTTCAATACTGTTACCGCCCGAGCTACCACTCCTTTTGCCGGGGGGTTTATCGGCGCCCGGCGAGTAGTGGCCGAGGTTGATCGCTTGGCGACCGAGACGCGGCTTACGGAGCAACTGAAAAAGCGTCTCCTCGCCGAAGCGGCGGGCCAAGTACCGGATGATTATGTTTGGTATCCGGAGAGTGTTTTTTGGCGTGTTGTTGACTCTGATACAACTCACGACTCATCAACCGCCGAAACCGTGAGGGTGACTAAACAAATTGAGTTGGTGGCCCCTATTTTTTCTCGAATCGAATTAAGCCGGGAGTTGGCCCGTCGATTTTTACCAACCTATGATGGCGCGGCAGTTTTGCTGGATGATATTGAGCGTTTGAACCTAGCGCCAAGCGTTCCCCCGGCTGATCCGGATAAATTTACGGAATTTTCGTTTACTTTAGCCGGCGAAGGAATTCTTGTTTGGCAATTTGACGCAGTTGCTCTCGCCGAAGACTTGGCGAGCCGTGGCACCCGCGATTATCAAGCCGTGTTTGTGAAGTATCCGAGCATTCGGGTGGCGCAGGCGTCGTTCACCCCGCCGTGGCTGATTCGTTTTCCCGCTGACCCGAAACGAATATCTCTCTCGATAGATACGAGCTTGACGGTGGAAACACCCTCTGCTAAGATACCCGACACGGTCAATCAATCTGGCGCACCCAATGGCAATTAAGTTAAACGAACCGACTCCCGGCGTCGTATTGGAGGCCTTGCCAAACATTCTTTTTCGCGTCGCGCTTGATTCGGGGGAGGAAGTGTTGGCCTATTTGGCGGGAAAGATGCGCTATCATCGCATCAAAGTCTTGGTTGGTGATCGGGTCGAAGTTCTTCTTGATCCTTATGGCGGCAAGGGTCGGATTACGAAGCGTTTATAAATTTTTAAATTTTCTGTTCAGTGCAAGTTCGCTCCACGATTAAGAAACGCTGTGCTCAATGTCGGATGGTTCGCCGCCGTGGCCATCTTTATATTATTTGCGCCAATAAGCCGAAGCATAAACAGAAACAAGCCTAATCTCTATGCGCCTTGCCGGTATTACCATCCCCGATACGAAACGCCTCGATGTCGCCCTCACCTACATCTATGGGGTGGGCCGTAGTCGCGCCCGGACTATTCTCGCCGAGGCAAAAGTCCCACCGGCGACGAAACCGGCCGTGGTGACCGCGGAGGAAGAGAGTCGGATTCGTCGCGCGATGGAAACTTATAAGATTGAAGGGGCGCTGAAGCGGGAGATCGGGGGCAATATCAAACGGTTAATTGATATTAAATCCTATCGCGGTTCACGCCACGCGCGTCGCCTGCCGGCGCGCGGCCAGCGCACCCGCACCAATTCTCGCACTCGCCGCGGCAATGTCCGAAAGACTATGGGTTCCGGCCGCAAGAAGGTCGAGAAGAAATAATTATGGGTAAGAAACGCGTTGTCGCTCAAGCTGGAACGACCCCCGACGCCCCAACGCCGGCCGTTCACTTGGGTTCGAAGAAAAAATTTAGTCACGGTGTGCTCTACATTCAATCAACCTACAACAACACCAAGTTAACGCTCACTGATACGGCCGGTGAGACGCTCGCCTGGTCATCGAGCGGGGCGCTCGGTTTCCGCGGGGCGAAGAAGGGGACAACCTTCGCCGCGAGCAAGGTCGGGGAGTTGATGGCCGACAAGGCGACAGATATTGGTATCAAGGAGGTTGAAGTAGTGATTAAGGGGGTCGGGTCGGGGCGAGAATCTTCGATGCGCGCTTTTGCCGGTAAAGGTATTGGACTCACGGCGATTAAAGATTCGACACCGGTGCCATTCAATGGGCCGAAGCCGAAGAAACCGCGCCGGGTTTAGTAAAATTTATTTATGAAAATTGGACCAAAATATAAAATTTGTCGTCGCTTGGGAGAACGCATTTTCCCTAAGTGCCAAACGACGAAATTCACCATTTCCGGCGACGGCGCGGCGAGGCCTGGGAAGGTGACTGGCCGGCGTTCGCGGTCGGCCTCGGATTATGGCAGTCAGCTGAAGGAGAAACAGAAGGCCCGTTACACCTATGGTGTCAACGAGCGGCAATTCCGCAGTTATGTCAAGCGGAGTCGAAGTATCAAGACCGGTAATCCACTCGCCAATCTGGGGCAACTCGTCGAATCGCGGCTCGACAATGTGGTCTATCGTCTCGGTCTTGTGCCGTCACGGGCCTTCGCTCGTCAAGTGGTGAGTCACGGTCATATCTTGGTCAACGGCAAGCGGGTGACCATTCCGTCATATACGATTTCGGTCGGCGACATGATTGGCGTCCGTTCCCAGAGTCGTGATAACGGCGTTTTCCGTGAAGCCTCGGCCCGGCTCAAGGAGTACGAGCCGCCGTCTTGGCTTCTCTACACGAATGATCGGGAAGCGAAGGTCGTGGCACCTCCCGCGCTTGAGGCAGCAGAGTCGAACCTTAACCTTAGCGCGATTATTGATTTTTATAGTCGAGTGTAATTAAATTAATATGATTGATTTAAATATCATTATGCCATCGAAGCCTCGGGTTATTACCGAGGATGCCGAGCGCGGGGTTTATGAGATTGAGGGTCTTTACCCCGGTTACGGTCAGACGCTCGGCAATTCACTGCGGCGAATCATCCTCTCCTCAATGATCGGCACGGCGATCACGATGGTGAAGATCGAAGGGGCGGCGCACGAGTTTACGACTTTGAAAGGGGTGAAGGAGGATATAATTATGATTCTCCTCAACTTGAAGAAAATTCGTTTCAAGCTCGCGAGCGATGAACCGCAAGTGGCCACGATTTCTGTTAAGGCCTCGCGGGTCGTGACCGCGAAAGATATTGAGACCGGCGGACAGGTGGAAGTAGTGAATACCGATCAGCCGATTGCCACGCTCACCGAGAAAGGCGCTGAATTCAAAGCCGAGTTGACGCTCGAGCGTGGAATCGGTTATGTGCCTAAGGAGACGCTACAGAGCGCTCGGCCGCCGTCAATTGGCACGATCGTGCTTGATGCCTCCTTCACGCCCATCCGTCGCGTGAGTTATGAAGTCGAGAATATGCGAGTCGGCGAGCGGACGGATTACAATCGTTTGCGTTTGACAATCGAGACCGACGGTAGCGTGAGTCCGCACTTGGCGCTCGAGAAATCAATTGAGATTATGATAAACCAACTCAAGGCGATTATCGGATTTAAGGAAGAGCCGCTGCCAGAAGATTTGACGACGACAGAAAAAATGGCTGTTCCGACTTCACCACCCGAGCCGACTTTCGAGACGGTAGGAGATAGTGAATTTCTCAAGACGCGCGTTGAAGACCTCGATTTCTCGTCACGAGTGAGCAAGGCCTTGGCGGGGGCCAGTATTCGCACCGTCGGCGGCTTATCGCGGAAGCGCGAACCCGATCTCTCCTTGATCAGCGGCTTAGGCGAGAAGGGGATAGCGGAGATTAAGGAAGTACTCGCGCGCCACGGCGTGTCGCTCCGAGAATAAAATATATTTGAGTCTATGCGTCACCATAATCACAATCGAAAATTTGGTCGCGAGCGGAATCAGCGCCGGGCGTTCTTGCGATCTTTAGCGGTTAATCTGATTGCTCATGGCAAAATCAAGACGACCACGGCTCGGGCGAAAGAGTTGCGGCCTCTGATTGAGAAAATGGTGACGCGCGCTCGGGAGGGTGATCTTCTAGCCCGCCGCCTCCTCTTGGCGCGACTGGGACGGCCGGAGGCGATGCAGAAGCTTGTGACCGACATTGCGCCACGGTATAAAGAGCGTCGGGGCGGTTACACCCGAATTACCAAGTTACCAGTGCGACTTTCGGATGGTAGTCCGCAAGCATTGATTGAATTTGTCTAAATATGAAAAACTATACGATTGATGCGACAGGGGAATCTCTCGGGCGCGTGGCCTCTCGCACGGCGATGCTTTTGCGCGGTAAGGGAGAAGCGAGCTTTCAACCGCATCTCGTGCCCCATATCTCGGTTACGGTGACCAATGCTTCGAAACTCCAAATTCAACCGGCGAAATTCGCCCAGACCCAATATCGTCGCTACAGCGGTTACCCGGGTGGTTTGAAGCAAGAAACCATGGCGAATTTGGCCCTACGCCGCGGCTATCCCGAGCTCTTTCGCCAAGCGGTGAAGGGGATGTTGCCGAACAATAAACTTCGTCGTCTCATCTTGAAACAGCTCACCGTCACGGCTTAAAATTTTTATGACTACCCCTAAAACGAAAACTGTTAAAGTTACTGTTCGCTATACCGAGGCCGTGGGCCGGCGCAAGACTTCCGTGGCTCGGGTGCGGATTGTGCCAAATCCTAAACAGGAGATTACGATCAATGATCGCCCTCTCGATAAATATTTCCCAATTACTGATTTACAAAGGATTATGCTGGCCCCCCTCGCTGTGTCATTTTCTCTCCCCGGTGAGGAAGCGAATGTTAAACCAACAACGATTGGAACTTGGTCAATCAGTGTCCATGTTGCGGGTGGCGGGATTCATTCTCAAGCCGAAGCGATTGCCATGGGTCTCGCTCGCGCGCTGGTTAAAGTTGAACCCGGTTTTCGCCTCACCTTAAAACAAAATAAATTTCTCACGCGCGATTCTCGAATGAAAGAACGCCGTAAATTCGGCCTTAAAAAAGCTCGCAAAGCCCCGCAGTGGAGTAAGCGGTAGTTCTATGTTCAAAGATTTCGACAGTTGGAATGAACAGAAAAAGAAACTGCATTTGACGGAATCGAACAAACTGTATCACGAACGCGAAATTTGGTGGTGTTCGCTTGGTGTGAATGTTGGATTTGAACAAGATGGAGCTGGAAGTGATCACCAGAGGCCAGTCCTGATTCTCAAGGGCTTGAGCCGCAATACTTGTACGGTGTTACCACTTACGACTTCGCCCCATAAACATCGGATGCGAATTTCACTCGGAATTGTTGATGGCAAACCGGCTTCGGTTCTTTTATCTCAATCGCGAGTGATTGATACCAAGCGGCTAGTTAATAAAATTGGTTTCTTAAACAAAAAACTTTTCGCCTTAGTAAGAAAAGCCGCCAAAGATTTACTTTGACGGCTTTTCTTCTTTTCTCCCTACCTTGCGGCAGGGCAAGCCCGAAGGCACTTGTAATCCTATGCTAGCAAAACCAAAACATTAGTCAATCTTGACTTCTGAAACTAGTTATGCTAAGCTCGTAGGTGGAAAAGTGAGGTAGGCCAGATTGTGTGATCTTGGCTGGATCTCGGGGAATTCAAAATCCAAAAGGAAGAATAAAATGGCGATGCGTTGGGCAGTTGCAGGTACAATACGCCTTCAGCCGGAAGTACATCGGATAGATTCCATGCAAATTGGAACAAGGCAAACAGCATGTTGTGGGTATGATCCTGGAGTTTATGAATGGGAAACAGTCGGTAGGGAACGTATGCAACAATATACTCATTGCATACGATGTCTCGAGTTAAGATCATCAGAAAAATTTGCATCGTTGCCTAAGTAGTTCGGAATGATTCCAAACCTTCTACGGGGGCCTCATCACGGGGCGTAAATAGGCTTTGTTGCACGAAAAACCCCACATTTCTGTGGGGTTTTTCGGTACAATAGT
>ERZ1292623.2111-Hain-H51-01um-R1-2111-length-18222-cov-5_pt1 | contig 18222 bp, 22 predicted proteins | sample MGYA00564398_ERZ1292623 | MGnify/ENA primary metagenome ERZ1292623 (study PRJEB36523, sample SAMEA6512633) | groundwater metagenome | collected 2019-01-07 | study: AquaDiva: Metagenomics assemblies of 32 groundwater samples | reverse complement strand
CACCGCCACACTGGGCCATCGCCACACCTCCCAATGATCCTTTTCTCCGACGATTTCTCACTCGCGCACTTCGCGAAAGAGACGATGCTCCACCCGCAACGCAACTTGTCACGGTGGAGTTTTTGAGATAGTACTCCTCTACCCAACCCAGTTGTCCACTATCCCAACGAACCTGCCGCCAGAGATGCGTACCGCCGAGATACGTAGCCGTGGGATGAGTAAGAATTGTACCGACTGAACCAAGAGGAATCGTGACAATTTCTGAACCACCAGGTCCGTTCAAGACCCGGACTGGCCCAGTACCAAACGCCTCCGCTCGGTCGTTTATGTTAAATCGAGGCATCATCAGAAAATCCTCGACCCAACCAGTTGGCCCGACATCCCAGTCCACCTGGAACCAGGTTCTCTCTAATGATTCCACCGGGCCGCCCAAAACCACGCCTTTTGTAGCGGCGGCAACTGTTCCCAGATATGCTCCGACGGCACTCGCTGATCCATAGACACTCAAATTCTTCGCGGCATAGACTACCTCGCCCGGCCGATACTTCTGCACTCCTGGCTGTCCGATCATTCGCTCGTAGGCATGCACGAGCGCCAGATAGGGAGACACGACGACACCATTTTTTCGCAACTCAAAATGCAAATGAACGGTCGTCGTGTTTTTGTAATTCGTTGATGTCCCCATGATGTTGGACATCTTCCCGATCAGCTGATTTTGCTGGACTCTTTGACCTTCTCGAATTGCTGGATCGATGGAGTCGAGATGAACGTACGAATAGATATTTTTATCATCACCCTCCAGATCGACGTACGCTGATTGGGATCCAGCTGGATTAAAGGTCGGATCGTAAGTGGGGCGATAAACAATTTTTCTTATAGTCCCACTCGTGACAGCGACTAAACGATGGACATTATCATCTGTCGTGGGACCACGAATATCCTGACCCAAATGCTCATCAACCGATTGATTCCGACAAGTATCCGAAATGATAGGAGCTCGTCCCCTATACTCGCAGAAGTTTGGACGCCAGGGATAGCTAAAATTCGGAGTACCTTTCTGATTCTGCAATCCCGATCCACCATATGGGTACAGTGACAAACCACTACTTCCACCGCCCGGGTTATAGACTTGAGAATTCGCATAGGCCCGAGTCGTTTCGATGGGGAAAAGAATGTTCGGAGCATTGTCATTTCCCGTCATCACACTATCTCCTCGTCCACTCATTGGCACAAGATCGTTCGTCGGCAAATAACTAAACTGGTCAGCTTCTGCTTCTCTAACGATCCCGGCCACAGACAGTAAATTTACAAGAAGAAATCGAATAACTACTTGCCATCGTTCCATCCTGAACCTCCAACATACTTAAGATTATTCACGAGCTCCATTGCGGGAGCAACGCTACGGCTATCACACATTCCACATCCGGTCTCGAGTTCGTAGGTCGAGTTATTTTCGATCCAGAATATAATCACCGTACCCTTCTCGCCACTACCGGTTATTCTTCCAATTTTTCCCCGAACGGTATCCGTGTAATACGGTGATTGACTAGGATCGAAATCAAGCTTTTCGCCAGCAAAGCTAAATGCATCAAGATTCGCTAGGAACGAATCCTCATAAGAGAAAAACCTAATCTTCTTCGTCACCTCGAGATCGCCTGGCAACAACACCGGCACTGGCGACTGATCGATCTTTTCCACCAATTCTTTCGGAAGTTGATTGCGCAAATTCCAGTCAATCGTACTCGATGCCGGCCACTTGGGCGGATCATAAACGAGTGGTGGAAGAGGCTCTACTGGAGGCGGAATTGTATTTTCCGGCTCACTTTTCGGGATCAAACTTCTCATCCAGTCTCTCACTTGCCCCAACTGACTCTTATTCGAAGTATCTACGAGAGTAGATGGATGATAGAAATCTTCAAAGTAGAGCTGCGCACCAAAACCAAGAAGTGCGATTACAACAACGAGGATAATGATGATTTTACGGTTCATTGTTTTCTCCTTGTTTTTAATTGACTTTGATTATTCTTCGGGCCCCAGCTGACGGAATGCCCCAAGACGCCAAACTCCCACACCTAATGCCACAACCAGAACTACCACAATTGCCCACGTGCGATTACTCATGATGCCCTCCACTTTATTCTCGGTTTCCATGGTTAATTATTACCCCGCCGTGTTTCCACGATTCCACTATACCTTTTTAGCCCCAAACCTACACCTTTGCACGTCGCGCCATATGAAATTCTCAAGGTGCGTGTGTCTATTTTAGGCTTCCCCTATCTGTTGTCAAGACTTGACAACAGTATGCATCCCTGTATATACTGGCCGCATGAAAAATAAGGTCCCTAAAAGGAAAGCGGTGGCTTCGGGTAGTAGGATTCTGGCTACCATTAACGGCCAATCCCCTCGTCTTCTTCGCCTTGAACAGGCTTATAAGACATCCTTAGGTGATGGCATCATTGGAGCCAATTCTTTCTTAGGAAAAGTCATGGTGGGTTGTGCGGCCGGAGATCAACTCTATTACGAGGATCGAAGTGAGAAACTAAAGATTACGATTTTGGAAGTGAAATAGCCTTCTAGAGAAGGCGGCTGGGACGTTGTCCTTCAAAGTTGAGTGTGCCCTACGGTACTTTGACACAACATCAAAATAGTGTTATGCCATAAGTAGCTCAACTCAAACACAAGGAGACTATAAATGGTACAGGCGGAAGCTCCGCGAAAAGTCCGAACCGCTCTTACGGGACAGACGCTCAAGATCTACTGGCAGTACGCTCGCCCCTACTGGTTACTTCTACTCTGCACGGCGGCAGGTATGTCCATGAGCATTGGGGCAGATATCGTCGGACCGCTCGTTTACAAGCGATTCTTCGATACCCTGGCGCTTGATCCTCTCGGTGAAACAGAAGGAGCCAATCTTTCGGGAATTTACCGAATGATCGGCGCCATTACGCTCGTCTTGGGAATTTCGTGGACGGGCTGGCGCTTCTCCAATATGGGACTGATGCGACTGGAAAGTCAGGTGATGAAAAATCTGACCGATCAGTGCTTCAGCTACCTCCAGGACCATTCGCACCGGTTTTTCACCGACAACTTTGGCGGGGCACTGGTAAAACGAGTGCATCGTTTTGCGAGAGGATTTGAAACCATCACCGATCAGTGTGTGATGGGTCTTGGCCAGACGATGGTGAAGATCATCTTGATCGTAGGAGTACTTTTCTCTCAAAACACCATACTGGGCTGGGTCTTTCTCGGTTGGACGATCGCGTTCGTCACGTACAATCTCGTCTTCGCCAGGTGGAAGTTGCAGTACGACCTGGTTCGCGCCGAACTCGATACTCGAGTGACCGCGCGATTGGCGGATGGGATCGCGAACAATGTCAACATGAAGTTGTTTGCTGGTGTCGATCGTGAGGTTACTCAGTTCAAGAGGTTAACTGAAGATCATCGGGCCGCTCTTTATCGCTCCTGGCGATTGGGCTGGTGGTCAGACACTATGCAGGGCGGTTCCACGAGAGTTCTCGAGATTGTGATGCTCATAATGGCAGTCCGCTACTGGCTCGCCGGCGCACTCACAATCGGTAGCTTCGTCCTCTTACGCTCCTATCTCTCCCGTCTCACGGAAGATGTACGCGAGATTGGACAAAACGTGCGGATGATCTATGAGGCCATCGCCGATGCAAATGAGATGACCGAGATCCTCGTTACGCCACACGAAGTTCTCGATGTCGAAGGCGCAGCGATTCTTGATGTCGTCGAAGGACAGGTGGGATTCCGCAACGTGCAATTTTCCTACGGTCGTGGCGGTCGGGTAGTTCTGCGAGACTTCAGTTTAAGCATCAAACAGGGAGAGAAAGTGGCCATTGTTGGACCATCAGGCGGCGGCAAGTCCACTATCCTCAAACTGCTGATCCGCCTCTACGATATCCAGGGTGGAACAATCCTCATTGATCATCAGGACATCACCCGGGTGACGCAAGTGAGCTTACACCGTCAAATCGCCTATGTCCCACAGGATCCGATTCTCTTCCATCGGCCCCTCATGGAAAACATCCGCTACGCCAGGCCGGAGGCAACTGATGCCGAAGTGATCGAGGCGGCAAAGCTGGCACACTGCCATGAGTTTATATCTCGTTTCCCACTGGGCTACGAAACGCTGGTTGGGGAACGTGGCATAAAACTTTCTGGGGGAGAACGCCAACGAGTTGCCATTGCTCGGGCAATCCTTATGCAAGCTCCAATCCTTGTTCTGGACGAGGCGACGAGTAGCTTAGACTCCGAGTCCGAAGCGTATATCCAGGACTCTCTCCGCCGACTGATTCAAGGTCGCACCGTGATCGCTATCGCCCATCGCCTCTCCACCATCCACAAGATGGACCGGATTGTGGTTGTGGAAGATGGTCACATTACGGAAGAAGGGAATCACGCTCTCCTTCTCCAGATAGACAAAGGAATGTACCGACATCTGTGGAATCTACAATCAGTAGTCTCCTCAGACGAAGAAGTTCCTCGCGACGCGTCTATCCAATAATCTCCGAATTTTAGTTCAAGGCTATTCCAGAAATGGAATGGTCTTTTTATTTGAGAATGAAACTCCACGGGCTAAAGCCCGTGGTATCCAACAGCTCAAGAATACTTGTCCGTTTCTTCAAAACGGATCAACTTCATCCCCAGGCTACAAGCCTGGGGTTTTGCGGTGGAGAATGAAAAAACTGATCTGGGAGATCAGTTGTGGTTACAAACAATGAGATAGAGACCGCCGCCCTGGACGATAGCAGGCCATTCGTTTCGTATCCGCGAAATGAGTTTGGGAAAGATTGGATCTCTCGGACGCTCACTGAATTCCCACTTTTGGGGTGGGACCTGTGAATCTGCACAAGCTTCCTCGGCGTCCGCGACAAGAACCTCTTCGGCCTCTCGACGTCTTCGACTTTTAATCATTGCCTTCGACTCCTCTGCTGAAACACACATTATAGATATTGAACTGTAGCGTCAATTTTCTAAATTTGACACTTATGTATATATAATGTATAGTGTTCTTAGATCCCACAACACAGAGAGGAGCATAGGGGCCATGAAGAAAGAGTACCTGGTGACGATCATGCGGAAAGATCTCAAGGATCTTCCCCGCGTTCAAGTAGCAGCAATTCGAGCGGTGTTCCCCGAAGGAGCGCGGATCAGATTCCTGCGAACCGATCCGGTGGATTTCCGCGAGCATCTAGCCGATTGCGAACGGTTGAAGCCCGATCTGGTATTCCTACCGGAAGAACCCATTCCGGGACGAGCAATGCAGGCGGGAGTCGTGCACGGAGCTTTCCGTCCAAATGGGACGGTTGAAAAACTATTGCCCTTCGTCCCACCATTCACTGCCTTCAAGATCGACTGATCTCGGCCAGTCCCCGCCTTCACTGGACACAGAGCATCTGCGAGATGCTCTGTGTCCCCTACCTAAGTTCATAACTCGATTGTGATTTTAGGTGAGGAAATGTTTTTTCTTCCGCCGCAATTCTTGCTCCCTCGGCATTTCTGGTGTTTACTAAAAATCTAACTCTTATGTTTAACGAACCGAGACCACCGGTGCGGGTCAAAGATGTTTTCAAAATCTATGCCGGAGAAACAAAGAAATTCCCAGGACTGTTTGCCTTGGTCTTTTTGGGCGCGATCGGCATCCAGGTGGCAGACATCGTCGGTCCTTTATACCTCAGAGAGTTCTTTAATACACTCGCCGGCGGAGCGACCGATCCCCTGGTTATAGGAACACTGCTCACCTTAATCGGTATCATCGCGACCGCCTCCTTTGCCGAATGGCTCTCGCGTCGTATTCAGGTCTATAGCCTTATTCTGCTTGAAGCTAGGGTAATGACTGGTTTATACGCTTCTTCTTTCTTCTACCTCATCAGCCACTCGCATCATTTCTTTATTAATCACTTCGGCGGAACACTCACTCGTCGCGTCAGTAAGTTCGCCCACGCCTTTGAAACGGTTTTCGATGGCGTGATGCTCCAGTTTTTTCCAACGGCGGTTTTCGCCGTCAGTGCTGTTGGCATTCTGTTTCAACGGAATCATCTCCTGGGCATTACGCTCGGTATCTGGGTTCTTCTTTTTGTCCTTTTCCAGCTTTTTGTCGCTCGTCTGCGGCAACCGTTGCGGATAGCCCGTGCGGACGCTGATAGTCGGATGGTCGGGACACTGGCTGACGCCGTTGCGAATCAAAACACTATTACGCTTTTCTCCGGTACAACCTACGAACACTCGATTTTCAAGGGCGTGGTGGATTTCTGGCACAAAGCGACGATGCGCGCCTGGAAAGCAGATGAGCACATCTGGTCTGCCTTGGGATTCTTTATGATTCTGATCAACGTAGCTATGTTGTATGGCGCTATGTTGCTCTGGCAACAAGGACTTTTGACCATTGGTGACTTCGCCCTCATCCAAACCTACCTCCTCGGTCTTTTCCAACGCCTCACCCGCATCAACCAGGAGATTCGACGTTTCTATGACGCCTTCGCCGATGCCTCGGAGATGGTGGATATTTTGAATACGCCTCACGATATTCAGGATCAACCGAATGCCGCAAAACTTGCCCCCGAAAAATCTCAGATTGTTTTTTCTGATGTCGACTTTCGTTTTTATGAAAATCGCTCAATACTCCAGGACTTTAATCTGGTTATTCAAGGCGGTGAGAAACTAGCGCTCGTTGGACCATCGGGCGCCGGAAAATCTACAGTCACAAAACTCCTGCTTCGTATGTATGACGTGAAAGGAGGTTCAATAAAAATTGATGGACAAAATATTGCCGAGGTCACGCAAGACAGCTTGCGCGACGCGATTGCTTTTGTGCCACAGGAGCCGATTCTTTTTCATCGAACTCTAATGGAAAACATTCGCTATGGCCGACGCGAGGCCACCGATAAGGAAGTTATTGAGGCAGCCAAGAAAGCGCACTGTCATGAGTTTGTCTCGTCTTTGCCCGATCAGTACGAAACCTATGTCGGCGAACGTGGTGTGAAATTGTCCGGGGGCGAACGTCAGCGTGTGGCCATTGCTCGCGCGATTCTCAAAAACGCGCCGATCTTGGTTCTAGACGAAGCCACTTCGAGTTTGGATTCTGAATCTGAGTCACTCATTCAGGATGCACTTCGGGTTTTGATGGAAGGAAAAACAGTAATTGTGATCGCTCATCGGCTTTCCACAATTATGAAAATGGACCGGATTGTTGTGATCGACAATGGCAAAGTCGTAGCGTCCGGTAGTCATGAGGAACTTCTGAAACAAGAAGGCTTATACGAGAAACTCTGGAGCATCCAAGCTGGTGGATTTTTGGCCAGCGACTCCACACTAGAAAAGGAAGAAGGAATCGAAGAGGACGAAGCGGAGGAGCTAGAAGAAAAAGAAGGATAATTGACGAAAAGTTAATAAACTGGTATAAATTCCCCAGTTCGCAGAAACCAAGGAGAACACATGGATTGGCCCCTCGCTTTTACTTTCCGCCATGACCCCTACATCCAGAACGGAGAAATCGCCTACCTCTATGAAAATGGTGATCTTTATGAGAGCGGTCGCTTTCGGAAGATCCGAAGTGATCATCACAGCGGCGGTGGCGCACTACAGTTCAACTATCTCGACACCGGAGAAACTGCCTCTTGTGGTCAAGGGTGCCCAGGACTGCTGACCCTGGGCGATCTGGAGTGGTTCAAATCGGTCGTCGCCGAATACGGCACCGACTACAACTACGACCTCGCGAGGTTGGCAAAATCAGGAAACAAGGACGTCATGTACTTGCTTTCCTGGCTCGAATCGGCAGAGCATAAAAGCCGACTACAAAAGGATAGGGATGTCTCTTCTTTGAATCCCTTTCAGTTCCTCCACTATTGGCTTAAAGGAGACGATGATATCTCCTATCTGCATCCCGGAAAATTCCTCGAGGCAGTGCGAGATGCCCAACTGTGAGTAGTGTTCTGAATCGTCAGACAGAACACCAAACCGCTTGCGGAGCTCTTGCTCTCCAAGCGGTTTTTTTATTTTTCTTTTTTCTCGAGCTCTAAACAAACGGAGTTAATACAGTACCGTTTGCCGCCCTTATCTTCTGGACCGTCATCAAAAACATGGCCAAGGTGAGCGCCACAGGTTTTACACACCACTTCCGTTCGGCTCATGCCGTAAGTGGAGTCTTCTTTCAGTTCAACATGCTCCAAATTCGCCGGTTCGGTGAAACTCGGCCAACCTGTTCCCGAATCAAATTTCGTATCTGAAGAAAATAGTTCTGTCCCACAAATGGCGCACTTATACATGCCCGAACTATGCTCGTTCCAGTACTTGCCGGTGAAGGCCGCCTCGGTCCCCTTCTCACGTGCCACTTCTCGCAATTCTGGTGAAAGTTCCTCGTCTTTTTTCATCACCCCACCTTAAACCCGCCACAAAAAGCGGATTCAAATGTATAACAGACGACTTTTTTAACGAGAGACATGGTTGATTATTTTGCGATGAAGGTGGGGGGATTCATCACCTTTTGTATGCCTTCTTCCTCAAGATCGCCTCGGCCATGTGATCTGAAACGGTACTTAAAGAATGTCTCGATTTTTTCGATTTGGCAATGAGGCGGGTTATGGTCTTCGCGATACCCAACACCTTTCTTTGAACCCAGGCCTTTCTCCCTTTTTTATGAACCAGGTGCGACACCGCATTAATCAACCCTCCCGCATTTACTACATAATCCGGGAGATATAAAATTCCTTTTTTCCGAAATCGCTCGGCAATCGCCGGATCGGTCAGTTGGTTATTCGCCGCGCCACAGATAATTTTTGCTTGTATTTCGTTTTCGTTCTCTGGCGTAAACTCATTTCCTAAGGCACACGGAGCATAGATATCCGCTCGTTCACGATGAATAGATTTGGGAGAGACTATTTTCACGCCATATCGTCGTTTCATCTCCTTCACTTTTTTAGCGTCAATATCAGCAATAACCACTCTCCCGCCGGATTCGTAGATCAGTCGCAGGAGTTCCGAGCCAACTTTGCCTACCCCTTTTATCGCCACGGTTCGATCTTCGAATGAGGTAGTGCCGTACACTTCTTTTAGGCCGGCTTTCATGGCTGAGAAAACGCCGAGCGCAGCCCAAGGACCAAGCTCACCTGCATGTTTGGGACCATTTATGTGCGAGGAAACTTTTTCCATCTCGCTCACATCGTACTCGGTTAGTCCAACGTCTTCGCCAGTTGAGAAACGACCATGGAGTGTTTCTATGTTTCGGGCATAGGCGCGGATCACGGCTTTCGACTTCGTTTTACCGTGTCCCAAAATAATCACCCCTTTCCCGCCGCCAAAAGGCACACCGGCCAAAGCACACTTATAGGTCATCGAACGGGAAAGGCGGAGGGCGTCCCGCACAGCATCAACTTCCGAACGATACTCGAAGCAACGCGTACCGCCAGTTGCCGGGCCGAGGATCGTACTGTGGATCGCCACAATACTTTTGAGACCAGTTTTTTTATCGGAAAAGAAAATAACCTCCTCGTGATCATCGAACTCGGGAAGATCTTCAACTCTCACGTTTTTATTAAGAATGGTCATCTCTAATGACGAATAAATCGGAAAAATGACCGGATTAGCTCCTTCACGACCGTAAGGAAATAAAATATCGGGAAGGTGAAGATCATAAACGGTTGGCTGAGGGAACGAAGTGTAATTTTCTTTTTGAAACGCTGGGCGAGGTAAAGCAATTCGAACTCATACCCGCCATGGCGAACACGGCCGCGCTTCCCTGTCTCTTTTCCTGTCTCACGTGAAAAAATAATCGGACTGAGACGCGCCGAGACTCCGCCGTAGACGAAAATACTGAGAAACCAATCAGATAATTTCCAAAGAATAAAAAGAAAAAGATGTGGTGGCCAGAGTGAGGACTGAAGACGTACCTTCCCAAGTAATATGTCTTCGCGTGAATATGTTAGCTGACCAAGCAGTTCCTCAAGGCCGGAAAAGCCCAAACTCGGCCGAGTTAAGATCGAGAAATTTCCTCGGGCTTTTTCAAAACCCTCGCGCGCGGCAATACCCAGCCCCAGCGGTTCGGTGTGGGTAAGAAGCATAATAGACGGAAATTCATGAGACAATTTTTCGACGACAAAGGACGTCTGATCATTCGAGCCATCGTCGATAACCATAATTTCAAATGTTTCATTCCGGTTCTCGAAATGCCGGTGCAGTTCAAACAGAAAAAGAGTCAGCTCACGGCACTGATTTCGAACCGGCAGGATAATCGAAAGAAGTGGTGGTTCGTGATTCATGCTCTCAATAAAATTAAGAAATAGCGGTTAAAACCTCGGGACCATGATCGGTTATGGCTACGGTATGTTCGAAGTGGGCCGCCAGTGAGTGATCGGCGGTTACATAGCTATCATCCGATACTTGTCTGATGCGGCCGTTGCCCATCGCGGTAATCGGTTCAATCGCTATCACCATGCCTGATTTTAAAACCATTCCTTTTCCCGGTTCGCCAAAGTTAAAAACCGAAGGTTCTTCGTGAAGTTTTTTTCCGATGCCGTGACCAGTTAAGTCGCGCACCACGGAAAATCCATGGGCCCGAACTGTTTTTTCGATCACGCTACCGATATCGCCGAGCGTGTTCCCTGGAACAGCCATTTTGATTCCTTCTTCCAAAGCGAGCGCTGTCGCATCAATCAGCTGACCTACTTTTTTATCGATCGGTGGGACCAAAACGGTCACAGCCGAATCGACACACCAGCCCTGATACCGTAGTCCGAGATCAAGCTTCACCACATCGCCTGCTTTAATCATACAATCTTTGTCGGGCGGCGTGTGTACGACGGCATCATTCAAACCGATACACAGCGCAGCCGGATACGGCACAGTTGCGCCCGCCGGTTTATACCCCAAAAAAAGCGGTTCGGCGCCTGACTCCTTGATTAAACGGCGGCTCTCTTCCTCAAAATACTGCGTCGAAAGCCCCGGCCGAACCATGGCTTTTAATTCCTGGAGAATGTTTCCCAATTTTTGGCCAGCCTCCCGCAGAATCGCAATCTCTTTCTCACTTTTTAATGTGACCATAGATGGTACGGAATAGTTTAAAAGGCGCCGGTTTTCCGTTCACGTGGTGGACACGATAGCCTTCTTTTTTCATCAGGGCAAAAATTGGCTTGGTGCGCGTATCGTACTGGTTGAGACGGGTAACTAATTTTTTCGGATTATCGTCCGTGCGTTTATAGAGCGGACCGGCACAGACCGGACAGTGTTTCGGTTTTTTTGAAGGATAGTACTCGGCAAGAAGCGGAGCGGCGCACGATTTGCAGATATAGCGGCTGCCGTTTCGTTTCACGGAAACCGAGATAGGTACATCGAGCACAAAAACATAGACATTTTTCTTCCCAAATTCTTTGGCCAAAACCGGCAGTAACCCTTCAGCTTCATAGAGTGTTCGCGGTGAACCGCTAAAGACAATGCTCGAGTTCGCCCGGGCAATGCGTTCTACCCGCTCCCTCACCACGCGCAAGACAAAACTCGGGGTCATTAATTTTCCAGCGTCGTAGAGTTTGCGCTCGCGCTTGATCGTGGCATTCTGATTTTTTGGATCGTGGACGAGCGCATCCAAATACCTGCCCGTATCAAATAAAAAAAGGTCGAGCTTCGCCGACAGAAATCGTGCCTGAGTGGACTTTCCACTTCCCGGCGGACCATAGATGATTACTGCAATTTTCCGCATGCTTTCACTCTATCAGAAGGTTGAATCCCTGGCTAGTAATTTAAGGAAAATAAAAAAGGCATATCTATGATATGCCCTACTTTGATTGAGTCTTGCGCAAACGACGCATTGCGCCAACTTGGTCGCAGATCTCCCACTTCAACTCGATAACCGGCCCGACAAGCATTGAAGCTCCTGTTCCGGACAACGAAGCATCTGGACCACGAACAGAAACAAATTGGAAGCCAGAAGGATCTTCCGCTGACACCTCAAGCTCTCCCTCATCCCAAAACACCCCGCCGCAAAAAACAACCAAACCGCGATGCTCTTGGGCAATCGCTTCGAGGGAAATCTCATCACCCTCAACAATATCAATCGGAAGATGGAGCGAAATCGTTTTTCCCCCTTCCATCTGACACGAAGCTTCAGAAACTATTTCCCCGACCAAAAAGAAAAAGCGATCACCTTGTTGTCGAATACTACCCTTAGCACCGCAACGATTTTTTCCTCTCATTCACGTTCCTTTCGCTAACCAACTTATAAACTAAAAAAGCTAACTAGTCAAATACGGGTGTCACAATATAGTTATTTTCGCTTTAATGAGAAATTGGCCAGATGCCAGGCAGAGCTAAGCTCAGCTTTGCTTGGATGAGTACCGCAACTAAAGAGTTCTGATTGATAAGCGAGGCAAATACGAGGCTTAATTGAGCATCACAATATAGTTACTTTGCTTTTAATTAAGAAATTGATCAGATGCAAGGCTTGGATGAGTAGCGTAACTGAGCCGTACTTTGACGTACGGCGAAGGCGAAACGGAATCCGTAACGCCGCAGCTGGTCAATTTATAATTAAAACTTAAGCGATGCCTTCGTACTCGCGAACGGTAAGTTGCGAGTCTATCTGCCGCATCGTATCCAGTGCCACCGCAACAACAATCAAAAGCGCCGTGCCACTAATGGTCAGAACGGCTACACCAGTCAGAGCCTGGACAATAATCGGCAATACAGCGATCGTACCCAGGAAAATAGCGCCCCAGAGCGTAACACGATTGATAACGCGAGAAAAATATTTACTGGTCATCTCGCCAGGACGAAGGCCGGGAACGAATCCGCCAGACCGCTGGAGATTCTTAGAAATTTCCTCCGGATCAAAAGTAATAGCCGTGTAAAAATAGGTGAAAATAACAACCAGGAAAAAGTAGGAAATACCGTAAATCCACTGATTCGCCAGAAAACCATTCACCCAGGCATTCATCGTTAAAGAAAGATCGACAGAGAAAATCGCAACCACTTGGGCGATAAACTGCGGGAAGAGCAGAACCGAAACAGCAAAGATCAAAGGAATCATACCGGCCTGATTTACTTTCAAAGGCAGGTAGCTGGCAACGCCGCCATACATTTTATTTCCCCGCACACGCCGCGCGTATGCCACGGGAACTTTACGCTCCCCTTCGTTCAAATAGACCACGCCAAGAATGACCGCTAAGGAGATAGCGACAAAAGCGACATATGTCGGAAGGGCGCCTGGTGTGTAAGCATTCATCGCCAAACGGATACTGCTCGGCAAACTACTCACGATACCGGCAAAGATGATCAAGGAAACACCGTTCCCGATCTTCTGTTCGCCGATCAGTTCGCCCAGCCAGAGAATAATCATCGAGCCGGCGGTAATTACCACCACATCGCGGAAAAGGGAGAAGGAGGTCGTCTCGGCCACAATGCCTTGCGCGGCAAGGAGTTTCAAAAAGCTGAAAGCCTGAAGCGCGGCCAAGGGCACGGCCACCATTCGGGCAAACTGGTTAAATTTGGCCCGACCACGTTCGCCGTCCTCATAGTACATCTCCTTAAACTTTGGGAAGATAATGGTCAAAAGCTGCATAATGATCGTGGCCGTGATGTAGGGGCCAACACCAAGCATGGCAATCGAAAGATTAGCCAGTCCGCCGCCGGAGAAGAGGTTCAATAGTCCCAAAAGCTGGTTCGAACCGAAAAACGCCTGTAAGCTCGCCACGTTCACTCCCGGAATCGGAATGGCCGAAAAAACCCGGGAAGCAATTAAGAGCCCGACGACAATCAGAACTTTTTTTCGGATATCAGGAGCGCGGAATATTTGAATAAATCGATTCATGAGTAATCGCTAATAATGCGAATAAAAGCAAATAACGCCAATAGTATAAGGACAAAGCGCACGATGTAGATTAGCATTATTTGAGTCAATTCGCATTATTCGTGATAACTCCATTTACTCCACTGTGCTACCGGCCGCCTCCACTTTCTTTCGTGCGTCCTTGGAAAGTGCGAGGCCGTGGATCACCGCATTTTTCGGCGCCTCGCCGGCGGATAAAATCTTAACCGGTCCGGAGAAACGGTTCTGAAGCAGGCCGGCCTTCTTTAAAGCGGCGAGGTTGATCGTGCCAGTCATTTTCGTGATGGCCGAAAGCTGGATAACCCGAGCGGCTGGAGATTTCGGTTTGTTATGGAAACCGCGCTTTTTCGGCAAACGGATAATCAAGTCACGTTCGGCTGGACGCATTTTGCGACCGGAACGGGATTTTTGCCCTTTCAAACCACGGCCGGAATACGTTCCGCGTTTGCCGCCACGACCGACGCGCTGAAATTTGCGCTGTTTGATTGATGATAACGAATGGAGTTGCATGGATGAGTAAAGACTAAAACGAATTACGAGAGATGTACATTAGGCCACGACGGGAGCGGTTTCTTTCTTGATGAGCGGCTTGTGCTGTTTCATCTTCGTCAAAGCGGTAATGGCCGCCATGGCATTCGTCAGTTTGTTCGGGGTACGGCCCAAACACTTGGCCGTGGCATCTTTGATACCAGCCAGCTCAAGCACGAAACGAACACTGCCTCCGGCGCGAATACCGTGATCGATGCCAGCCGGTTTAATGAGCACGTGCGCCGCACTGTACTTGGCCGATACTTCGTGAGGAATCGTGCGATTATCCACGCGTGGAATCGTGATCATATGTTTCTTGGCATCAGCTTTGGCTTTGCTAATTGATTGAATGACATCCAAGCCTTTGGCCACACCCACACCAACCCGGCCGTTCCGATCGCCAATAACCACGGTAGCACGGAAACGAAAACGCTTACCGCCGGCCATCACACGCGTCACGCGGCGCAAATCAAGCAGACGTTCCTGGAACTCTTCTTTTTTTTGCAAACGCGGTTCTCGTGATCCAAATTTCTTTTGCATGTTAAATGGTTAGTCCAGCTTCGCGAGCGCCATCAGCGACCGCTTTCACCCGACCGTGATACTGGTAGGCACGTCGATCAAAAACAACTTTCTTCACACCAAGCACCAGGGCTTTCTCGGCAATCTTTTTGCCAACCGCGAGCGCTTGTTCCGCTTTCTTTTGTTTCGTGCCCACTGCTTTGCTGGTGACCGCGGCCAACGTCTTGCCGGTCGTATCATCAATCAACTGCACGCTGGTGTGTTGATTGCTCCGAAAAACAGCCAAGCGCGGCCGCACGGTCGTGCCAGAAATACGAGCTCGGGTACGAGCCACGCGACGGATCTTTTTCTCTTGTAATTTCTTAGCTTGATTCATCCCTCACCTATTGAGAAATAACCGTCGCTGGACGGGATCTCGTTATGCTTTGCGACTTTTTATACATATGTTTGGTGATGGTATTCATGGTTATATGATGGAATGGAATGTTTCTCAATGGGTGAGGGATTCATGATTTTTTAGGCGCTTCCGGTGGCCGCTTTCTTACCGGCCTTCCGACGGACAATTTCTCCCTGATAGCGGATTCCTTTCCCCTTATACGGTTCTGGTCGCTTCAGGAGGCGTACTTCAGATGCTAACTTGCCAACGGCCTCTTTATCAAATCCTTGGATGGTAACGAACTTTTTCTCCACCACAACCTTAATCGTCGGAGGAATAGCCACTTTGACCGGATGGGCATAACCGAGAGACAAAACCAATGTCTGGCCTTCGACAACTGCCTTATACCCAATCCCTTCAATCTCCAAAACCTTGGTGAAACCTTCGGCCACGCCAACCATCGAACCCTTCAAGAGCGACCACATCGTTCCTTCGTTCATGCGCGCCTGACGGCCGCCGTCTTCGGTTTTCTTAACTGAAACAGACTCCGGAGTAATGGTCACTAAAACACCGGAAAGTTTTTTCAGTTCACGGGTGCCTTTTGGTCCTTGAATCACAAATTTTCCGTCTGACTCGGTCACGGTGACGCCGGAAACTATGGGAATTGATTTTTTGCTTAAGGCAGACATGTGCCAAATTTATATAAATTTACGAGCTGGTACAGCGAAGTCAAATGTATGGTTAAATTTGAGCACCCCTCCACCAACCTTTATGACGACTAAGTGTATCAGAAATCGGAGGCGTAAGCCGACACTGTGTGTCAGTCTATGGGTATACCAAAGACTAGTCACGAGGTTGGTGGGGGGGTAACAATTTTCTTTAATATTTATAAAATTCATAATTATGTAGAAAATTATTACCAGACTTCAAAAAGATACTCTCCGCCTAAGCGACGCTTTTTGGCTTCGCCGCCGGTCATGAGCCCCTGCGAAGTTGAAATGACAGAAACTCCATAGCCTTGCTTCACCGGAAAGAGTTCTTTGCTCTTTACATATAAATGACGGCTGGGCTTGCTCACAATCTTGAACTGAAGCACTTCGTCCGAGGCCTTGGTCGCAAGATCGATATCCAAAAATTTCTTTTTGCCCACCAATTTTTTCTTCACATCTTTAATGAAACTATGTTTGACCAAAATTTCACCGACGGTCTGGTCGAGTTTCGAAAACGGCACCCGGAGGGATTTCTTCCTGGCCGCTTCGGCATTTTTAATTTTGGTTAAGAGATCGTAGTACATGTTACAAAGAGTAATCGCTAATCATGCGAATAGATATAAATAATGCTGATCGGTGATGTTTAGATTTTTGCATTTTATTCGCGTTATTTATAATAATTAGCATTATTCGTGATAACTCTACCAGCTGGCTTTTCTAATTCCGGGAATGTGTCCTTTGGCCGCCATCTCGCGGAAACAGATACGACAGATATTGAAGTCGCGGATATAGCCTCGTTTTCGGCCACAGCGGAAACAGCGTCGCACCTCTCGGGTGGAAAACTTCGGTTTCTTTTTACTGCGGGCGATGACGGAGACTTTAGCCATGATTATTTTTTAAACGGTACGCCTAGCGACTTGAATCCGGCTAAGGCTTTTTCTCGATCTTTCAGTTTGGGAACGATGGTGATCTGGAGCGGAAAGATAAGGGTCGTGTCTTCCGGATTGATTTCAGGAAAAACCAGGTGCTCTTTCATGCCAACATTCAAAACGCCGCCGCGGTCAACCGATTCCACAGAAAGACCGGTGAAGTCACGAACGCGAGGCAAAGCAATAGTAATGAAACGCTCGAAAAAATCAACCATTTTATCACCGCGGAGCGTAGCCCGAACTCCCACAATCTGATTCTCGCGGATCTTAAAACCGGCAATTGATTTCTTGGCTTTTCTGACCTGCGGCTTCTGACCGCCTAAAATCGCCACGTCGCGCATGACCATCGGCAAAACCTTGTCCTCAAATGACGGCTGTTGACTCAATCGGCCAACACCGCTATTGATAACAACTTTTTCCAAGAATTTTTTAGCTGTAAATTTTTCGGTCATGTTACAAGTTCTTTGATTTCATCGGATTATGGCAAGCTACGAGGCTTAACCGAGTATCGCAACCGAGCTGTATTTTGACATACTGCGAGGGCGCCTGCCCGCCAAAGCCTTGGCGTAGGCGGGAAACGGAGGTTGTAACGAAGTAGTTGGTCATAAGATGATTGAAATTACACGGCAGCCTGGCACTTTTTGCAGAACCGAACCTTTTGTGTTCCTTCGAAGCGGGCGCCGAGGCGAGTGGCTTTTTTGCAGCTGGTGCAGACAAACATGACGCGAGCTCGCGAAAGCGGCCGAGATACTGATATCGTTTCTCCTTTTTCACCTTGCTTTTTTGGCCGAGCGCGTTTCTTGAACATATTCAAACCGGAAACCGTGATCATGCCGTCCTTCGGCGAAACCTTAAGCACCGCGCCGGACTTGCCGCGATCTTTCCCTGATAATATTTTCACCGTGTCGCCTTTTCGAATATTCATCGCAAAAAAATTAAAATTTAAAAATCAAAGTTAAAAATTCAGGACGTTCAATAAGTTCCCTGCGAGAATTTATTGAACCACATTTATTTTGCATTTTGATCTTTGCAGTTTGCATTTGTTTATACAATTTCTTCAGCCATCGTCATTAATTTCGTAAATCCGAACTTCTTCAGTTCGCGCGGCATTGGACCAAACACACGCGTGGCCACCGGTTCTTTCTTGGCATCAACAATCACCACTGCATTTTCGTCAAAGCGAACATAGGAACCATCGACTCGTCGGAATGACTTCTTCACCCGAACCACGAGCGCTTTCACAATGTCCTTCTTCTTTATAGCCTTACGCGGTTCGGCGGTCTGAACCGAAGCAACCAAAATATCGCCAAGATGAGCGTAGCGTCGGCG
>ERZ1292623.81-Hain-H51-01um-R1-81-length-99445-cov-7_pt1 | contig 18236 bp, 34 predicted proteins | sample MGYA00564398_ERZ1292623 | MGnify/ENA primary metagenome ERZ1292623 (study PRJEB36523, sample SAMEA6512633) | groundwater metagenome | collected 2019-01-07 | study: AquaDiva: Metagenomics assemblies of 32 groundwater samples | reverse complement strand
TCCAGGCTGTTGAACTGGGAAGCGGCGTAGGCTGCGGAGCAGGCGGCAGCGGAGACCAGGCTGGGGGCGTTCCTATTGGTGAGGGCAGAGATGTTGGCGGCACGCTCGGCGGCCAAGCCACTGTATTGGCTAACGTTTGAGAGCAGGTTTGCCGCCCACTGTTCCCAAACCGGCAGGCTGCCTTTGGGTACTACCAACTGAGCACACCGTACCGCCCACCTTACGCAATCGTCCGCCGAAGGGTAAGGCATGGGAACCTCATACAGAGTTGTAGCCTGTCTCACCCCCACCTTTAGCCCATCGTCCACTACGACCTTCCCCTTAGCAGCCCAGAGTATAGGGTCCCAGTATACAACGTGCAGATGGAATGCGACCAGGGCCGCTAATAGGGGATGGCGGTAAAGGTGAATAACGCCCTGAGAGCACAGTAGAGGCTTCTCCGCCCTCCCCTCCCGAGATACTCGATGCGTGATGTTCTCGCCCCACCTCAACCTGCGCGATTGCCCGGAGCGGTTGTTGTCGGTCAGTTTGTAAAGCATTGTACCCTCTCTTTATGTCTCACTGAGGATGAACAGCATCAACCAGTCTCACCGAGTCAGTTAAATCAGAGGAAACTATTGACGCATCACCTATCTCCTCCACACTGTAATTTGTAGGGGTTAAATATCTAGCACCTGACTGTAGGCAATAGACTAAAGCTATCTTGACTGCCTCCTCCTTAGAAGTTGCTTCCACAAGCAGTTTTCCGCTGACAGCAACCAAGAACTTGCTCATACCCAACTCCTTTCTTGCCTCTAGCTAAACTACCTCGAAAGAGTCTCCATTCACTGCTGCTACTAAAAGCATGCTGTCTATCATAGCCCTAATGTCTTCTGGATTCACACCAACTATCCCAGCGAAACTTTCCAGTACAGATGGTGGCATCTTGATTGGAACCGCTGTTTTTGCAGCTTGAATAGGGCCGTCCCTCCAATATAGAAACCGGGCATAGTATTTAGGTAGTCGACAGAAGCGGAATACCAAATCATAGTACCTATTATGGTATGAGTCAGTTCGTCTTCCATAACCATTTATCCACAACAGGCGGTATAGTCGAGACGACTCAATACTCATTGAAGCTGTATTGCATATGTAAGCCAGTGCTATGATTTCCAGACGTTTCCGACTCGGATGTTTTGACATCTTAGTTATCCTAGATTATACACGCCATCAGTATCATGGCATCTACAGCTGCTTGTATCTCATTGGCAGGAACACCTGTTATTTTCGCCAAATGAGCTATCTGTCGTATAGGGTGGAAGTGATTAATTGGCTTATCTAGCCCGTCACTAGCTATAGAGCTGCATCCACAGCATCTATACCATTCCAGAATAGCAGTCTGGAGAGCCCTCCGAGAATTCTCGTCCCGAAAAAGACTCCCATCCCAGAAGCGAAATAATTGAAGGAAGTCCTCTGCATATCCAGGGTCCTCCTTAAGCCTCTGATAGTAGGAAATATTGTAAGCGCAGCCCAAGTATAAAAGAGCAACAAGTCTTAGGCCGAGTTTGGGCTGCGCTGTCGGCTTAGCCATTTATAACAACGAACATCCAGTAACCGACAGTATTAGCTTATAGGCACCTATCTGTCTTTTCACCTGTAATATGTCAGCATTATAGAGGCTAGCACAGTGCTTAATGGTAATACAGTGTCTGTAATAAGCGAATGAGACCAGCCGGTCGCCATGAGGCGGAGAAGAAGACTTTATCACTGCTAATAGCTGAGTCTCTCTTTCAGCCGACAGAGGAGAGGATGTAGCTGCATTGGCCGATGTTGCGTTCAACTCATCATGGGCGGCTCTCTCATCCTTACCCCATCTCCTTCTTCTAATCAGCGCAGACGAACTTAGCTTGGTACAACAATGTCTAACCTCTACAGGATATGGTATCCATGCAAGGTACCCATTGCCGCCTACAGTAATAGAGCCGTATGGTCTAGTTAGACGATAGCCAGTCATCTGAATCGGGTCTTGCTTTGTCTCCTGCCTTAGAAGGTATAAAACGGCAGCTAACTTGACTATCGGGAGTCCCTTTAGTACAGCTCTATCGACTATGGCGGCAGGATGTAGCAGACCGTACCAGTTCTGAGACACTATTACCTTACTGTCAGACAACCTCATAATTCAACGACCCTCTCTCATCCTCACCATTTATAGCCCACATCAGCTTCTGACTGTTTATAGAAGCCACCAGTTCATCGTATACAACATCGGCCAATGCAGCTACATGCCTAATCGTTCGACAGTGGGTTTTGGCAGAATCAGCATAGTAGTGTATTAGTGTGCTAGCTGTTATTCTGTCACTGACTGGATTTGCCAGCCCCCCTAGTTCTATACGGTTAGCTATCGACTCCAGCCGTCTCTTCACACTACTCGATAGGCTGTCCTTGGCCACAATCGCCTGTAAATACAGGCTAGCTAAATCTAGCGACGTAACTCGATGAAGCAGACTACAGCATGGCTGGTGCTCATATGTATCCGCCATCCACACCTGACAGGAACGTAGTAATGCATTGGTATCAATATGGTTGGGTCGGTATTGATACCAATCTGAGCACTTCAAAAACATAGCCTGTACCTGCTGTAGCTCGCCGACTGAGACTTGCGTCTCATCTGGCATAATCACATGGTACCCCCCTATCGGCTTTGTACACTTGTAGCGTCTCAGAAAGTAGAGCATAGTAGCACGATTAAGTCTCGTACTGTCGGGGAGCTTCCTGAAATTTTCGATGAGATTATTGGCAGAGGAACTATTCGATAGTAACCACATGGGTACCTTAGAAAGATGCATGGTGACTCCTAGGTACACAAAGCAGCCATCAGTCGTAGGCTATCTAGTCTGTCTCTCAGATAATCGACAGGTAGAGATAACAACCAAGCCAAGTGGGCAAGACTATCGTGGTGTGATTGGCTGAATTTAGTGACACCACAGCATGACATATACTGAGAGTATAAGGTATTTAGTACAGGAGGCCTGTGGGACGCACCTAGTTCTCCGCTATGAGATTGGCCAAGTAGTCGAAATAGATAGCCATGTACTGCATAATAATCAGCACTCAATCTGTCTTTATCATCAGATGTCCACTTATACCCTACATCCAAATGCAACCAAAGCACAATGAGTAGTCTCATGTCAAGGGGAAGATCGGCAGAGGGGTAGTAGTACGCTATGAGAGATTTGGCTAGGTTTACGGCCTTTTTAGCCATTGTCGTGACTTTCGCCTACAGAGTGCTTGGCAAAACTGCAAAGTCTACTAGGTTCCTAACTGCTTGATATTCAACTTCCATGGCGGCATAGAAGCTACTTAGGTTCTCGTCGTTCCTAGTAGTAACTGCCTCATTCAGGCCATCGACCAATGCTGCCGTCACTTTCAACATCTTCTTGGCACGACCGGCATGAGCAGCAGATACATGCTCCCTCATCCGCATCAAGCGTTCACTGATGCCCTCAATCCACTTCATCAAGGTTAAGTCATATACTTTGGTCAGATATCTAGCCTGTGTCTCATCTGTCACAGACGCACGCCAAACGTAAACCTTACCCTTACCAGCCAACTTGGTTACGGCCACATTGGCTTCTGTAGTCCAAGGTGCGTAATATACACTCTCTGTATGCTGTACCACACCGAAACGTCTGGCAGTTCGCAGAAAATCCGCACGGGCCTTCATACCCTCTTTGCTACTTGGAATGTCATATGTGATTAGCATAAAGTCGGTCATAATTGACTTGATTTCGATGTCTCTGTCGAATAGCACCGCTAGAGTCTCCAGCTCTCCTATCTTGATATCGGTATTGGACTCCAGAACATCGATATTAGACTCTGGTACTAAAGGCACCGAGGGTGATGTTCTTACTTCAACAATCTCGACTACAGGCTCTGCCAGCTTCATATCTATTTCCGTGCTTACTCTGAGCGAACTACCACCTATATCTACCATGTTATCACCTTCCGTTCTATACGACTTCTGCTAAGAGCAACAACGAGTCCAATATGCCTTGTAGGTACCGACGATTGGTTCTAAGAGTCTTGGCCAGATGCCATAATGAGTCATGTCTAAACTTGGCAGATGTGTCAAGTGTGCTCATGTAACCACAGCAAATGCCTATATCTTGGCTGTATGCCGAATCTAGAAACATATCTGGTACTAGTCGTTCCATAACGTCATCTGGTATGGAGGCCAAGAGTAACTTGTAAATTTCATCAAATATGTGTTGATGTCTCCGTCCTCTAGAAAGAGCCCAATTATAGCCGAGGTTTTGATGTACGCAAAGCAGCAAGGCCAGTCTGGTAGAATCGGGTGCAAGTGTACTAGACACAAACTGCTCAGGCACTAACTGGAGGAGTACACGCCTATCCATCAGACTTCTCAGTTCTCTGATAATGGATTACCTTACCAAATGGCGGTGAGCTACTGTCTTTTGTATTCGTATCCCAAGTAGTGAGCCATATGACTGGATATCTAGGTGCCCTCTCTGGGAAGGTGCCCATCAAATCAGTAAAGTAGATGAGAACGTCAGGTCTGATACGCTTCTCTGCTACGAAATCAAAGGCAGGCCTGAAGTCTGTTCCTCCCCTACCTTTGAACTTCTTTGGTAGAACACTCTTGCCGTTAGTCAGGATTGTGTACTCAGCGACACCCGCATCCACTTGTAGGAAATGCAGCACAAAATTGCCAAACTGGCGCATAATGCCTACAACTTCAGAGATGCCACTCACACAGTCCTCATAGCTCATAGAACCGGACGTGTCCAGAACATAAACAGCATCCAAGCTCTCGCCTTTGGAAGATGGCAAATACACACCCCGCCAAACATGTCTCCTGTTGGGAGGATGTCTCCTATAATCACTGACAATGTGAGAGACCAGATTAGCATGTATCACCCGCTTCCAATTTACCTTTGGACGGATCAGCTTGTCTACAAGTTCTTCGATATGAGCTGACAGCCTGCCCTGCATTTTGGCAATTGCCTTGGCTTGTATTATTCTATCCTTCCATAGAGCTTCATCGTAGCCTGTACTGGCGCTACTGTCCCCGCTACTATTACTATCTTCACCTTCTTCACCTTTGGAGCCGTCATCCCAAAATGAATGACTGTCCATTGTCGCACCCGACTCACCCGGTGTCTTTACACTACCATCGCTATTAAATGGTGAGGTTGAATCGCCACTGAACACCCTGACTGTAATTTTCTTAGTGGGTGGCAGTTTCTCATATACTTGCTCTGTGAACATACCAGCGAACTCTGGATCGTATAGGACATCAGGCGGCATAGCCAGTACATCAGAAAATTTGTTGCTCTTTTCGCGCAAATATGCTATTTCTTTAGCTATCATCTCATTGACTACATAGTCCCCTGCTATATTGAACCTTAACTGGTCTCTATATTGACGTCTGGGTATATGCTCGAAGATGATATGGCCGGCCTCATGCAGTAGGAACACGGCAACCTCAGATACAGAACGCTTGTCTATCCATTCACGGTTGTAGTACAGGTACTCACCATTAGTACCACCCGTAGGGCACATCTTAGCCTCATCGCCCCTCATCTCTTTAAACTTCAGGTGTATAAGTAAGGAAGAGAAGAACGGTGAATAGATTCGCAGGGCTACCTTAGCCAATGTCAGTGTGTCTACCACAGCATCCCCCTAGATTTGCCCACCATGGCCTCTGTATGTCCACCAGCACTACGATTCCGGCTTTTATGCCTAAGAACTTTACTTGAAAACTAGGTACTTCCCCAGCTTACCAGCCAGCTTTTTGGCTAGTTCCGGTGTGGTCATCTCTCCCCCGAATCTAGCATGCAGTATCTGCAAGAGTAAAATTACAAACTCGGGCTGCTTCTTTGCCTCATCAACATCACTTACTAAATGGGCTGCATAGTCTAAGACAACAGACAGGTGTTTAAGCTCTGCTCGCATCCCTACAGCAGCAACAGTAGCGAACAATACTGATATCTCTTCGGGAACGTCCTTACTTTTACCACGTAGGATGGCGTCGATATCGGGCATCTTTTTCCTTACCTTCGTATAGATCCGAAACTCAGTACCCCTAGCCTCTCCAACTAAGCCGTTAATTAGCTCAGTTCTAGAGCCCTCTTTGAGGTGCATAAAAGCTGGGTTTGTCAGAAATCTAGACAGATAGAACCAAGTGCGAGGATTTGCGCCTGTCCTATTACCAGCCTTATAATTCCTATTGCTCATATCCATCAGAGACGAAGGTGAGTATTTGAGATAGGCGATTATACTCTCGTCTAGGTTATGCTTGACGGCATAGCTAATAAAATCGTCCAAGTCTGGCTCAAACTCAATGTGCAGGAATCTGGTGCGTAGCGGATCAGACATATCATGGATGGGTGCGTTGTCTTCTTCTGAGTTTGTAGCCGCTAACATGAGACAATTAGTAGGAAGTGGGGTTATGCCGACTCTGCGTTCCCTTAGAATCTGGAATGCGGCAGATTGCGTGAGTACTGGAGCCATTAGCAGCTCATCAAAGAGGAGCACGACTATTGGATAATTGTCTACATCCTCTGGTATAGGCAAGTCCTCTGTAGGAAACCATACCGTTCTGCCACGCTTCGGTACTTGCAGCCCTGTGAGTTCAGTCGGGTCACACTGCAGAAGCCTCTTGTCATACATCTTACCGCCGAGTTCAGCAGTAAGCGTATAGGGGATTTCAGTCTTACCCACTCCTGGCGGGCCGTGGAATATGACCGGAGGCGTTCTAGCGTCAAAGACATACTTCTGTGTCTTTTCGTTCCAACCAGACCGAATAAGGCACCTGAGGAAATTCTCTACTTCCGAGGGCTTCACAGCTACTCTCCTTGTTATATTCGTATATGGGTGGCTGTGCGAGTAGCATTGCGTACTACAGCTAAAGTGACTGTCACCAATACAGGCTCGCTGTTGTAGTTTCTACATGACTAAGCGCCTAGCATGTAAACAGTGTGCTACCATTGTAACCATCACTTGTAGCCAATCACGGCCAGTACCAAAGCTACACTCTTGATATAGTCTGCGATATCAGCCTCATCTACAGAGAAATCGCGTGCAAGATGGGATAATATCGTATGTGGACGCTTGGCCTTGGATATATAGTGCCCACAACAACCGCAGTAATTTTTCCTGTCCACCATGTGCAGTAACTTGTACATGTAATCTATCTCTAATCCTTCGACTAGATAACTATGTACTTTCCTGTAGGGATTCAGAGGCCATTCAGCAGAACACCTTGTATATGCCACTGCAGCATTTCTCAGCCTCAGAGCCTTACTCTCCACGAACTGCCGCCATCAACTTTACAGACTCTAAGTAGTCCGACATGGATCCTTTTGATACTCTCCAATAGCGTAATATGTGCGATAACGTCTCACAATTATGCAAATTGATGGATACGGCTGTACTGACAGGACATCTGCCTGCGTTTGGAATCGGTAATAGCCTAGATAACACGCCTCCACCCGATACGACAGATAGCGCATTATTGAACCAATGGCCCCTCTGGTCTATATCTAATATCTCGTCAACGTATGAAGAATAGAGATCGTCCCCTCTTGTCCACATATGATGGAAGAATAGAAAGAATAGGGTGGCCTTTTTGATCGTAGCTAGATCAGTACACATTTCGATATCATGAACAGATAGAGTCATCATGAACTCGTTTCAACAGGTACAGACGTGCCCTCTATTAGCCCTAGTAGCCTCTGTATAGGGTCGGTGTCATGTATATGACAGATAAAGCCTCCGCCCAAACGGTGATAGAGTGGCGGCTCGCAGACTGTACATACCAGCCAGATTTTCTCTTGAAAGATGGCAACTCGAAAGAACCTTCGTACACAGCAATCACATCTATGCATGATTTCCCTACCTCTGTGATTTTGAGCTAGTCATGTCGCCCTCCCATACAGAAGAGGCATGCAATCAAATTGGTAATTATGGTCTTGCCGCATCCTCGACATAGAGATGGCAACATTCTGTCTGGAATGCAAGTACAAATGTCGAGACCTTCTAGGTAGAGGTAAACCGGACATATGGTAGATCCCATATTATAGCCGGACAAGTCTAACAAGTTGGCTATGAATTCCACCTTCCGTTGCCATAGACCGTACCTAGTTCCTACCCTATCGGCTCCAAGGTCAAAACAAAGGCAGATAAAATCTCGAAAGCCGTGCCAACACAGGTGCCTAGACTTCCTAGCCGAACGGTATGACTTTCTTGCAAACATAGCATCGCAAGACAGAGCAGACAGGGTGAACTGTAGATAGCTACCACTACAGGAGACAGCGGGCGGTTTTATATCCATCATGTCCGCCACCTGCAGTATTAGACTTTCGTCTAACCCACGTACTCTCATTGATGCTGCCTCATACTATGTATACGCCTAACTGCAGTCTCGTGGTCATAAACAGACCGATATCCAGCCAGCTTGGCCATAAGCAGCCCAGCTGCATCTATTTGCCTCTTCACACTACGTAGATACTCCATATCTTCGGGAGTGGTAAATCCGTGCATATAACCGATGTGTTCTAGAGATTTGAAGTGTGAGTAAGAGACTTTATAATAGATGTGCGTTGCTTCACACCTACAACACTCATAGAAGCCTGTCGGATCTACACACATTGTCAGACGACGAGACCAGTGCCGGTGTATGGAATTGGCCTTCTTGTGGTAGAATCGTACAGCCTTCTCTGCTTGACTCTGCTTATGTTTCTCGTCTTTGAACTTGACAGGCTGAATCAGCTTTACTCGCATATGTACCCTCTCCGAGCGTTACTGTAGTGGCGCATAGTAGCCCATGTGCGGGCTGAAGATATGGGAGAATATAGCTACCGTTGTACCCCCAACTCTCCCGTTTCCATCTCTGAATGGATGTATGGTTTCAAAGTCTATATACCAGTCTAGGACATCGGTCAGAGATGTGATTGTCCAAGCACTCTCCAGCTGTTTCGTCAAACTATCAACCAGAGCAGCAGTAGGTGGTAGGTGCTTGCCCACCACAACATCTACCGTTCTGAATTTACCGGCGAACCAGGCATCCCCGAAAATGTAGAGATGTGTAGCCAATAAAGCAGATATAGATATAGGAGATGAGAAACTGGGTGTAGTCTCAGTGCCATGCACCCAAAAGGTCTGATTGGTTATGCAGTGTTCAGTAGACTCAACATACTTCGGGTAATCCTCATGAGGGCGATTGATGTAGTCTGCAGCTTGTTGGACAGTTGGCACCCATACGAACTTGGGTGTCCATGGCGTAATACGCAAATGACTAAACTTTGGTGGCATTGCTGTTCTCCTTACCCCCAGCAGCCTTCTTCTGTTCTTGGATGTACTCCCCTATAGTCATAGAACACATGCGACAGAATTGCACATCGTCGATATGAATCAGGCCATGCTCTAACAGATATGCAGCTAGATTCTTCTTACGGTATTCCATAATCAGCGCCTTGGCTTCAACCTCAGAGGCTATATTATGGGCTTGTGGCTTGAAGGCCCCGTCGTCATGTCTAAACAAAAATACACAGAACATAAACCGTCATCGACCCCCATCTATTTGATACATAAGACGAAGCGCACTCACATAGTCTGTTAAATCCGAGGCGTCTACATTGAAACGTAGTGCTATATGGTTGGCACTTATATGCAATAGTGCCCCGTCTTCACCACAGTGTGCAAATAACTTAATAAACCCCTCGGGCAAAATCTGATACACGTAATTCCTGCACTCACGACGAGTTACAACTCCACCTTCTGAATCAGATAGAAGTCTCACCAAGTTCACTACTATAAGATAGTCTGGTTCAGCTAGCATGGGCAATGGAGCCCATGTATTATCCATCCATTCGAATAATTGCCCTCTACATGCAAACTCCGTACATAGATAGACTAGAGCAGCCTGTCTTAGACTTTGCCTGCTGTCCGATATGGACATTACCCTCTTCAGCTTAGGCGGGGGCTTCACTGTACTATAGCTTCTTGCACATAGGGAAAGCGGGCCTTGGGATGTGCGTTGTAGGCACATGGTGCCATTGTGCTGTTGTGCCATGGGATTGTGCCCTTACAGCATCGGTGCCTATCACAAGATGTCGAAGAAGCATATGGACGCATACCTTGACGAACTCGAATGGCGGTTCAACAACCGCGATAACCCCATGCTGTTCCGAGACACTATGCGCAAACTCATTCACTAAGAGAACCTGACGTTTGAGCAACTTACGGCGTGGGGGACTGCCGCCTCTTGATACTATCTATTCTCCGTCTTGCCACACGCCAATCCGCCAATGACCGTGTACCGAAATACGCCGTCCCTGGCAAAGAAACAGTTAGAAGAGCCGCGAAAGTTGCAAAAATGCGGTCACTCATCTCTACTGTCAAAAGGGTTATACCAAAAGCAAGCGCGCCGCTTAGCGTTGCGCCAAAGAATCCGAAATGCATTGAATTATAGGACGACGTGAGTTCGTCTAGCTCTTGCGTTGTTACGTAATGCATCTCAATAACCCGCTGGTGCATCACGATAGTTACTGGGGTTTGGGATGTCTCTGGAGCGATGGTGGGAAGTTGTGAGGATTGAGTCATCGCCTGGTCTCTCTATTGGCCTGCCAGGTCGCCAACGCCCAATGTCAACATATTCAATAGGTGCGTATTCCCGCAGTTGTTGCACGTCAAGGCCACACAAGGCATCGTCTGAACTGAGGAGAACAATGGAGGCGCCGAGGGGGGAGGAGGCAGCGGGCCGAATCTGGCCGGTTTGAACATAAACGTGGTTTTGGGGTCTTGGATCTCCAAGTATATGATGCCATCCACCAACGTCCACTTGGGATGAGAGCATATCGGGCAACTTGAAATACGGGGGACTTGTTTGTTGATGGCGTCCAGCACACGTTTTCGCTGTGCTTCGGTGAACGGCACAATACGCCTCTCTGGTGAGAAATTGATTACGACACGACATCATACCCTCTATTGTAAGCGTGCGTCAAGTGAATAATCACGGTATGATTGACAACCTGACTCGTCATTTCCTCTCCCTTTCCGGCTCTATGTGCAAGAGCCTATGTACTAGGATACCTTTCCAGAAAACTTCAGTGCTTCCGGCTTGCATGCAATCAGTTTAAGGTGCTGGACGGTGCATCCTCTTGCATAACACCTGACACAAATCCACATACACGATGCCGCACATTGCAGGTTGGCAGCTGGCTGAACTGGGCATTGTGAGCCCGACCTAGATTTTCGCACAGTATGCTTTTTCATATGTTCCCTCTCTCTTAGCTAGTCGGCTTGATTACATATTATCAAAGTGCTTAGATGGTATCATCTTTCGGCTGTAGCCTGGATGTAGGATTGCTTAATGTCAGACCATAGCCTCCATGATGATAGTATGTCCAGTCTAGACAATCTACTACTATAACACCAAAGTCTCCGGGTGAGTAATCGCTAGACATGACTGACTTCAGGCCCCCAGCAGGTGCATTCCGTGTGCCTAATGAAAGATTGCCCGGTCTGGTAGTGTGGATGATTCCAATAAAGCGTGCGGTTGTATACTCTACATCGCCTATACGATCGGCCATGAGCACCGTAAGTTCCTCTAGCAACTCACCCACCTTGTGGCCATCCAAGTGTAGATACACTGCTGGCCCGATTGTCGCACCGTCTGTGAAGTGTATTATCGCTCGGTCACCCATTGTCTTATCCTTTCCTGTCGGAGACTACCATCCCCTCAACGCAGCGAACGTGACCACTATCGCAAATCCTGTGTAGATGATAAGTTCTATGGCCGAGGTTAATGACAGCCGCTTGTAGGCCACTATGTTGTTCCAAGTGAGTACCCCAAGTATCAAGAAGAATACTGACAATGCAGTCATAAGCGCAGCCATAGTCCCTCCTCGCTTTCAGCCTTTGATGTTACTTTTCGTACTGGGAGTGAATAGGACACATAGAATTCTCGCCCAAACTACATGCGGTGGTCTCGCACTCCCAATCGTGGACTAGAGAGCCTACAGGACAATTGTGGCTATGTATGCTGGCGATGCTTGTAAATGCCGTATCATCAATCGCATGTATAACACAGATTGATTCTGATGGAACTTCACATATCAGGGATTTATGGTTCCATTTATGCTCTCGTACCGTACCTTTGGAAATAGGGCAGATATGTTGGTGCATTAGATTTCCACTAAATCTATGGACTTCTGTCGCCAACCACAACCTGTATAGACAACACCTAAGGCTGAGCTTAGATACTCGGCGACTAAGTCACTTATGTCAGTGTAGTGATCGTTGATTGCCAGGTTACATATATAACCGTGGTCATCATGTGCAGACATAGGATGACAGCCGCCATAAACGCTTGATGCATCAACGTTCTTCAAGTCAGAACGCTTGGCATAATCTCCAATGATGGCAATGCAATCTCCTCCCCACCGTCCTACAACTCCTCTTGGATCTTTCATCGGCAAGTCACCACCACCACGTCCATTTGAGACGGCTAGAAGTGCAATAAGCGCAGATGCGATACCAGCACGACTGTCAATCTGTTCCCATAATTTCAACCCATCGCCCAGTCTGTGAGGATTGAGATACTCATGTTTGTCTAAATTAATGGTTAGATGGTACTGATCCATTCTCGATCTCCTCTGGTAAGTACTCCGTCGAATACAGCGAATTAAGCTCCGCCTTGAAAGTACTACAGTATGCATATCACCTTTATGCCCTCAACATTTCCAAAAGAGCAGCTGTGTCATCGGAACACCTGCCACATAGTATTACTATGGGAATGAGTGAGGAACAGCCAGGGTCATGAACGATCAGACTATGCACCTGTGATAGCACCATTGGGTGATAATAATAGGCAGGACTGGCACTGCAATTCTCGCACACTGACCCGCTTTGAGATATGGAAGTGGTTGTCATAACAAATGACACGCCTTACAGTCACACAATATACCTTGCGTCTCTACTGGCCGCCTCATCAGTGTGTCTACTTGATGGTTGTAGCTGCAGTAGGCGCACGGACTACGAAAGCTGATATCTGACGGTGAAGGGAAGGAGGTAGAGTGAGTAGACGGTAATGATCCAGATGAGACTCTTTGACCACATGCGGTACACCGAGTCAACCTATGTGAGAACCAATCAAACGGCCAAGTTTTGAAAGTACAGAGTTGATGCCTATGAAAGCTAGGATATACATCCATACCACTCTCCTAGAAATCGTGGTGCTGTGTGGCTGCTAGAGGCCATAGCGCCCATATTGCCAATGGCCAGTGGTGGTAATTTCCTATAAATGCCTCCTTGCTTCTCCCTTCTCTTTGGTTTTCTTCCTACTCTTCTTCGTCTGGCCCCGGCCTCCTGGTGTAGCCGAGGTCTTCTGCGATAGACCGCATCTCGGCAACCCAATCGTCCCCACCTGACACGTGGCGGGATATGTAGTCAATGAGCCTTCGCCTCTCATGGCTCCGTATCTCCTTCCACACCACCGGCTTTCCCTCCAAGTCGGGAGACTCATCTGGCCCATACGTCATGCCGTAGCACTCCTCATACTCTTCGTCTCCTTCCATGACACTTCTGAGGTCTGCTACAGTAAGGGCGTAAAGAACCTCATTCTCCTCGAACTCGCCATCAAAGGCTTCCTGCGACTCTCCTAGCTTCCGCGCTTCATTGTAGTCGTACACAATCTTCTGCACCGTTTTCACTCCCCTTTCTTTCTAGAATCATCAATCAACCAGTTGCGGCGGAACCTTCTTGCAGCGGTCTCAAAAATGGCGAGCTTCCCGATTCGGGCAAAAGCACCAGAACATCACCGCACAGCGGTCGCACTCAATCTCATGCTCTGTATGTCCGTCTTCCATCATTCTCTCCCTTCTTGCCGCTGGCCCTCCCATTCGGTCGGCGCATCTTGGCGTCTGTGTTCCTCACACGCTGGCGTCAAAATCTGGGAATCGCTCGTTGTGGTAGACGTATACTAGGACCTTTTCAGCGTCCTTTTGCCACTCGTTGGGCAAGCTCTTGCGCCACGCGACGGCGTTGAACGGGTATGCATCTTGCTCTCCCTCTGGCGGCTCGCTGTATCCCAGCAGGTCGGCCATAGCAACCTGTGCAATCTTTCGCATGGCCTCTTGGTGTGTCATATTGTCCTTTCCTTTCTTACCCTTACACTTGGACTTTCAAGACTACCCATGCGTAGGGGAAACGCATGGCATCTCGGCTCTCAGGGTGGCGGAAGAACCGGAGAGCTGAGATGATGTCTGCCCACTCATTCCCCATGAACCCATCCTGCTTGCGTACCTGGTACGGATCCCAACTTGCTGGGATGAAGCGAATCGCGTCATACACTTCGCCCTCGTGAAAGTGGTTCATGCTATCTCTCCTCTCTTGGCCTCTCCCTTCTCTGTTCGATTCCCCCGACTTACTCTTACCCCTATCTCTGGGGGATACCCCCAGACCCCAGATGGGGGATTTGAGACTGAAACCGCATTCAGAGGAGGTTCATGGTGAAGCCCTCAGCTTGCAGACCCTCGATCAACGGCCCAGCACACCTATGCTCTACAGCGAAGCCCATACCGCCGAGCCGCTGCCAGTCCTCAAGCTCAACGTTCTCGTCCACCCACTGCCGCTCTTCGTCGGTCTCTGTGTAAAAGGCGACGACTGTTCCCTGATTCAGAACGTCCATTTAGGTCCCCCCTTTCTCTGCGTTCTGCTCAACCCAGCGCATTGCTTCCCACCGAGCCTGTCTCGGCCCGCCATAGAGAGAAGCCCAAACGGGGTATGGCCCCAACTCAATGCCGTCTGGAAAAACGAGGAAGCCCAGCCACGGCGCGGCCCGCTCACCTGTCGGCCAGTTTGTCTCTCTCCCGAGTCGCCCTATTACGGTCGTGCCGAGCATGTACCTCAGCCTGACCCATCTCGGCTTCACTGTTAGATACCCCCTTTCCCTCAACCCTTCATCCCAATACCTTTGGCAATTTGCGGCGACGGTCAATCATCAACCGAATGTCGGTAAGCCGAAGGCCACGAATCTCCCAAGACTCGACCTGCCAACAGTCCCCGTACTGAATCCACTGAAGCGTCAACGGTCGCTCGCTCACCACTTTGTAGAAAGCGTAGCCATCTCCGCGAGGGAATCGAAGAATGGCACCTACGACCGCATCAGCAGGCAGCGCGGATGATTCTCTAAGCAGAGAATCCATCTTCCGGCTTTCGGCAGCCACTATCTCTGGGCTGTATTCTTCGCCTGGTGAAACAACCAAAGGTTTCCGGCTCAGTCGTGCCATCCTAGCTCGCCCCTTTCTCTTGGCCCTTCGCCTCGATTGCTCGAAGCAGTCTCAGACCGCTCTCGAAGCGGACATCCCACTCCCAATCGTCGTACTCGCTGCCCTCTTGAAACTCACGGTATAAGTGGCTGTGGTCGGCGAACGGCTCAAGGATTTCCATCCGCAGAAAGAGTGCCGCCTCGTGATCCGAAACAGGGCTTGCGCCGTGGAGTAGGTCTGCACTCTCGTTGTTCGGGCAGTCTTGCGGTTCTACGTCGGCGTACTCGGCCCTGTCTGCATCGTAGAACCAATGCTCGCCGCACTCATCGCAACGGAAGCATAGCGAATCAGCCGCTACTATACTCCTGCACCTAACTCCACATTCAGGACAGAACATTCTGTTTCACCCCTTTCGTACTCCTATTCTTTTGGCATAAATGTAACGCACTATACCCCGCTTTGCACTTACCAAACTATCGCTCCCCTCCCAGCGTTCATTGACCAAAACGCGGTCGCCGTCTTTCCACGTTACAGGCACGGCTAACCTTTCCTCATGTTCCATATTCCCCTCAATTGCAGGATGCGGGTCAAAAGACTGCAACGTCTGTCTAACACCCCAGCAATACCCATACTAGACCAACCAAAAATACACCGATAGCGCAACCTGCAACTAGAGTCGAAAGTAACAAGTATAGGCTCATCTAATCCTCCTGTTCCTTGGTTGAGAACCAGTGCTCTATGCGGTCATAGGCAGATTCTCCCCCTGCCTCCACCTCTGCACGGGTAACTGTACTCGCGCACGCCCCGCACCAGCCTACAGGAATAGAATGAACTCGCTCAGTAGTGTGCTCAACTTTTGGGTGCTGACAGACAGCGCATGTCTCAGTAATCATTTCCCCCACGTGACCCACTTTGAGTCTGTAAGCCTCCCCTACCAGGTCGTCTACAGCCTTTGGTATATCTGGGCCGTTGGGCACAAGCTGAGACACTATGTCAACCTCCCCATCCGAGACTGTTAGGCTTACTTGGCCTATTGTCAGAACCTCACACTCAAATCGGCACCCTGAGTTGATGACTGCCAAAGCCATCGCTACAACGGATTTCGGCCTCAAAACTCTGACAACAATTTGCCTGCCGTTCGGTCGCAGATACTGGATAAATGGAATGCTATAGTCGAGCGTATTGATACTTAGCTGCTTCACAGTCGGCCAAATAATCATGATGTTTGTCATGGCCGTTCCTCCTTCGCTAGATTCATGAGATACTAGCAGTAGGCCGATGTATCACTGCACTCCTTCGGCCTCCACCTTAACCTTATCATTGGCAGGCTTGACACGCCGACAGGCGAGCAACTGACTTTTCTAGGCCTCGTGTTTGGACAGCCGGTCAGTTTGACCGTCCGCTCGGGCACTTCTTCAGTGCATCGGCGCATCCAAGATACTGGCGGGCCGGTAACTAGCCGAACTGTGTGCTCGTAGGATGGGGAACAACCATCCGTTCTGCGTTGCACGCCGCCAGTCAAGATAATGGTGCATCAGGCTCGGAGCCGTGCCCTATGAGTGATACCCGCAGATACAGGGCTTGCTCTCGGTATTGTAGTGGCAGGCCGCCATCTCTCGTAGGCTCTTGCGAATCTGCTCAGGTGTCTTCGCTGCCTCTTTTCTGTCGGGCTCGTTTGCCTCTTTTATGTGAGGCGCCACCCACTCGAAGCCCACTATACGCAGGAAAGGCCATCGTGACCGCGCACCGAGCAGAAAGTTGGGAGCCAGTAGCCACGACCAAACCGAGTTGCACCTACGGGGCGACACCCATGCGAAGTATTTCATGCTGTCTCCATCTCAGGGCTAAACACAAGCCAGCGACTCATCACAACCTCCATGTCGATCAGATATGCACTGGCCCCAGGAGGAGCTACCCTGGAGCGGAATCCTCTTCGTCCGCAACGGGTTACGTCGCCAGTGCATCAGATACCGGACATGCTGACCAGGACTCCTCATCATACCCTGGCGTAACGCTTCTTACGGTGCCGTACGCATCCTGTGCTACTGGACAGGTGGCCAGGAGAATGCACCTCAGCATGTCCTTATTGGCGGACCGGACTCGAAACCGGCTCTAGGTGTCCAGGCATACGCCTACTCGACTCGCTATGCGAGTGACGACACCCTTCTTTCGCTGTACGTCCCTTCCGTACTGCCGCCAATCAAAATACACGGCTCCTGTATCGGTACTAAGCCAGTTCTGTCAACATAAGAATCTCCGGTGGTGCAGGCAGAAGTACCTGCTCACTACTGAAGGTGGAGTTGTAATACTGTTCTAACTCTCGCCACACTCCATCCCCGCCCTCCTCTAGCAGCACTGTAACCAGTCGTTCTGCTGCCAGTATCGAACCGTCGTAGAAGCACCGACCACTTGGTACATAGGAGCACTCCCTACTGGGGGTCAACCACTCACCTGCGGTTTGGGGCCTGTCGCTATGATCCTCCCTTATTGGATGCTGACTGTCGGCATGATAGCCCAGGTCCCAGCCCTGTGGGTCTATTTCATCATACCGTGTGGCAAAGTCAAATTGCCAGGCTCGCTTTTCTCGTTGGACTTCCGGCAAATACCAGTGAGTGCCAACAACGAATTGAACCGCCCCAACAGGGCCTTTCAACACGAACCTAATTTGCACACCACCAATACCATAATTTTGCGCGTGGTCTGAGTGGCGCCTGTCAAAAGCGGGCTTGAAATCCACGATGCGCTCAAACTCCATTGGTCTCTTTCTCCTTCTTTGCCTTCACAACAAGCCGACGTGAGGCCATCATGACTTGACCTCCACATCATCATGCAGCCTGCGCGTCCAGTCTGGGCCGACGACTAGCCGGAACTGGTCCGTTTGCTAAGCTCGCTCTGCCTCTAAGGCGGCATCGGCGGCATCGGCGGCATCGGCGGCACCACGGGCGGCGGCATCGGCGGCATCGG
>ERZ1292623.2107-Hain-H51-01um-R1-2107-length-18240-cov-6_pt1 | contig 18240 bp, 19 predicted proteins | sample MGYA00564398_ERZ1292623 | MGnify/ENA primary metagenome ERZ1292623 (study PRJEB36523, sample SAMEA6512633) | groundwater metagenome | collected 2019-01-07 | study: AquaDiva: Metagenomics assemblies of 32 groundwater samples | reverse complement strand
TGCGCGGTTTTTCGACGGTGCAGCATTTCCAACACATTTCCAGTGCAAGTCCGATTCTCGTATTCGTGCAGGATTCGTGTTGTAATCGATCCAAAAATGATTCGTTTTTATGCGGGGGCGCAGGATTTGCACCGACTTCAATTCCAATAGATGAGTGAAGAGTTTATAATGTCGCAATGACCCAAGACGAAGCGCTTCTGATCCTCAAAACCGGCGCAAATGTATTTCTGACCGGTGAGCCAGGAAGCGGCAAGACGCATACGATCAATCAATACGTCGCGCATTTGCGCGCCTGCGGCATCGAGCCAGCAATAACAGCTTCAACGGGAATTGCTGCGACACATATCGGCGGATACACCATCCATTCGTGGAGCGGAATCGGCGTGAGACGCGATCTCACGGAGTATGATCTCGACCACATCTCACAAAATCGAAGAGTCGTAGGACGGGTACAAAACGCACGGATTCTCATCATCGACGAGGTTTCCATGCTTTCTGCGCGGACACTCTCGATGGTGGATGCTGTGTGTAAAGAAATTCGACGCAATCGGCAATCTTTCGGAGGGCTGCAAGTAGTTCTGGTCGGCGATTTCTTTCAGCTTCCTCCCGTCTCGAGACGTGAGAATGAAGAACAAGAAACGATCTCCAATACGACGGCGAGAGAACAATTCGCATTTCGCTCCGCAGCGTGGGAAGCGCTGAATCCGCTTGTCTGCTATCTTTCCGAACAGCACCGTCAGGAAGACGGTGTATTTCTCGAATTTCTCTCGGCTGTTCGTCGAGCGTCGATTGCGGAATCGCACAACCAACTCTTGCGTACGCGGTATTCGCCAAAACCAAAAGACGGCATCACGCAACTGTATAGCCATAATGCCGATGTCGATGAGATCAACACCGCGGAACTCTCGAAACTCCCGGGAAAAGTAAAAACATTCGAGATGGAGTCGCGTGGACCCGAAAATATAGTCGCAGCGCTGAAACGCGGGTGCCTCTCGCCCGAGATACTGTCACTCAAGATCGGCGCGCGCGTCATGTTCACCAGGAACGACATAACCATGCATCGATATGTGAACGGTACGCTTGGCAGCATCATTGGATTTTCAGACGTCGGGTCACCAATCGTGAAGACTAATGCCGGAAGAGTGATATATGCCGAACCCGATGAATGGCGGATCGAAGACGGTGGGCGCGTTTTGGCGCGCGTCATTCAAATTCCCCTTCGCCTCGCATGGGCGATGACTGTGCACAAGAGCCAAGGCATGTCGCTCGATGCCGCACACATGGATCTTTCCGACACGTTTGAGTACGGCCAGGGCTACGTCGCGCTTTCCCGTGTGCGCACGCTCGCAGGGCTTTCACTCGCCGGTCTCAACCAGCGTGCGCTTGAAGTGCATCCGGAGATACTTGCAAAAGATACCGAATTTAGGACGAAGTCCGAACAGGCTCGCGAGAAATTCTCATCGATCGACGCAAAAGAACTTGCTGCAATACACGCCAACTTTCTCCGCGCATGCGGCGGCAAACCCGGCGTACGACGTGCCGTGCTCAATGCAAAACCGAAGGAATCTACATATGATGCGACCAGAACTCTGGTTCTCGAAAAACTGTCACTCAAAGACATCGCACGACGACGCGGTCTCACTGTTGGTACGATTATTGATCACCTTGAAGAACTCGTAGAGCGAAAACACATTGATCCCGTGCTTGATCTTGCGCACATTGATCGCGATCCAGAGAGATTCGAGGAAATGAGAAAGGCTCTTACGACTTCCTACGAGAAAGACAAAAGCATGCCACTCTCTCCCGCCCGCGCAATTTTAGGAGAAGGATACAGCTACGACGAATTGCGGCTCGCGCGGCTATTCTGTGGTGGCTGGTGAATACGGTAACCTACTGCAATCGTTACACGTTATCGTATCCGTCGTTCAGGCATAATTGTGCCTAGAGCATTCTCATACGCAGCACGGGCCTCTTTCTCCATCTCGAATTCTTGTCGGTCGATTTCTTCGGATGCAACTTCTTCGCCGAACTTGCGACAGAGCAGCTCTTCGAATACATATGTTTTGCCTTCGCGAAAAATTTGGAATCTGGTGAAATTGCACTCCCCTGTTTCTTTTTGTATCGTAGAAGCAAAGTATTTCCATATCTATAACAGCGGCAACACCTCGGGTGTTTCGGAAAACGTGAACCCATTCTTGCGATAAAATGTCGCTCGTTGTTTCCATTGTTTTTCGAGGATGGGAACGTTCGAATCGCGATAATCGTACACTTTCTTTGGTCCACCTTCTCGTCGGATACGACCCACATACTGTGCGAGTTTGCCGTGGAAAGAAACAGGAAATGCGAGGAACAACACTTCCAGATTGGCAATATCGGCGCCTTCGCCGAGGATTTGTCCCGTCGCAATAAGAATGCGAAAGCGCCCGCTCTTGATTTTCTGGAGCGCGAATGAGCGTTGTCTGAAAGACAAATCTCCGGAGAACATGATTGTTTCAAAATCTTTGCGCAGATACGCACGCAACATCTCGGCATGTTCTTTGCGTTCAGTGAGCACAAGACATTTTTTGCCACTATTCGCCTCGCGCGCAATATCTGCCGCGATAAGCGCGTTCCGGGCCGCGTCGTTTGAGAGCACTTTGGATATCAATTGAAAATCTCGGGAGGTTGTACCGAACGGTGTTGCAACATCGGTAGTGCGTACAATAACCGTGTCAGGACTCTCCGCATTGTTTGGCGTCTGTGAATTGGCGCGTAGTATTTCGGACTTATCGACAGTATGTATGACTTCACCAAGATACGCGCCAATCAGCCTCTCGTCATTGTATTTACGCGATGGTGTCGCGGTAAGTCCGAATCGATAACGTGCAGGAAATTTCGATACCACATCTCGGAACATTCGCGATGGGACATGATGGCATTCGTCGATGAGCACGGTACCAAATTTTGCCACAATAGGTTCTATATCTTTCATGCGCGCGATCGTTTGCACCATAGCGACCGTTATCGGTGAAGCGGATTTTTTCTTTGTGCCACCGATCTGTCCTATCTTTGTCTTTGGAATGCCAAGTCCGTGCTCAATCCTCTCCAGCCACTGATCGTATATCTGCCGCCGATGAACGAGAATGATCGCCGATTGTTTCTTCTCTGCAATAATGGCGAGTCCCATAATGGTCTTGCCGGCTCCCGCGGGTGCGACGAGGATTCCTTGTTCAGCCGAAGCGAACTTCGCGACAGCCGATTGTTGGTATGGCGCGAGCGTAAAGCCAAGTTTGAATTCAGTTCTGTCGCACGATACGCGCTCGTCAATCATGCGGTAGGAGATCGCGTATTTATCGAGCCATGCGTACAGATTCGCAAGAAATCCGCGCGGTACCAGAATCGCAACATCAGTCTGATCGAGCGTCTTTATGAACCTCTTTTCGCCATAGGTGGGCAGTCCTGCACGTTCTTTCACTACGTAGCCAATGTTGAGAATGTTCAATTCTTCACGTAAGTACGACGCGAGTCCTGGCGGCAGCGATATTTTTGGAATCGCGATAACGCTATTCATCGTTAAGACGAGCGCGCGTGTAGACCGCAGTCGTTTTCGTTTTTTCGCGATAATAGACGCATCGATTTCCTTATCACTCAGTGCATCGAACGCACTTGGATCAATCCTCTGGAGCACGTGCAAATATTCCCACTGGTCAGGAAATGGCTCGAAATTATTATTGGGGTCGACAAACACTGTATTGCCGTGTCTGCGAGATTCTCCTTGGAGAGGAAGCGCGATGAGATTACCCAGGCCCTTTCCCGAAAGATAATCTTGGTTTGGGAAGAGGCGATCAAACCCTTCGTTCTTCTCCAATGGGTCAATGCATTCCGCTTCGCGCAGGAGTTGCAGAAATGCCCGTCTTGACTTCGACGCTTGACAGGGAAATGTGAAAGAACACCAGATGTGAGCGCCATTACCCGATCGCGACCTCTCAGTCGCGACAGGAATGTTGTGTTTCTTGCACGCGTCGAGAAAACGTAGGACGACGTGTTGCCAGTTACTCCCGTCGAAATCAGCAACAATGAAATTCGATGTGTTGTCCTGAAGGAGGGGATACACACCAAGTGTTGCTGTGCCGGTCAAATGTTTTTCGATCCACTCAGTCGTGAGAGGTGTGTACGACTCTTTGTCTTGATCGGCATACACTGGTGCATATCCTGATACGCCGCCATTCCATTTCTCCCATCGTCGCGCAAACACATCCTCGCGCCCTTTGAAGAGGGATCTGAAAATTGCGACCCGCTCTTCTCGTGAAAACATAGATCAGATTTTTTGATATCGCGTCGCTCTTCCAAGGCCGATGCGTTTAAGAAGTTGCAATGTTACAAGGCGCGCGAGCGCTTGCTTGATGGTCGGGAGTGGCATGCGTTGGAGAGTCGCCGAAATCTCTCTTGGCGCGAGCGTTGCGTTATCGTCGAAAAGTCGCAACACTTCAAGTTGCTTTTCAGAAAGGCTCTGCTCAGGTTCGTCACGTTCGATCAAGTGTCGGGCGGCTTCTGCTTGCGCCAAGAGAACGTCAAGCATGAAATTTGTCCACGCACTAATGTCTTCACGATTGGTTTTGTGATGTCGCTGCGCCTCACGAAGCGAAAGATAATAGGCATCTTTTCGATTTTCAATAATTTCTTCCAGCGACACATATGGAATGTATGCATAACCTGTTTGTAGGAGAAGAAGATTGGTGAGCGCACGAGAAAGGCGTCCGTTGCCATCATGGAACGGATGAATGGCAAGAAATTCGAATATGAAATTCGCGATGACGAGAACTGGATGAACCACTTTTCTATCGAGTCTGTCGGCAGTCCACAGGAGAATATCGTCCATTTCCTTTTTCACGAGATACGGTGGCGTCGGGCGAAATAGGATCACTTCTTCGCCTGCGTCATTACGCGCTATCACGACATTGTCGGACGATTTGTATTTTCCTTTGCCCACCTGATCTTTAGAGGAGAAATGCAACAGTATCTCGTGGAACTGCAAAATCTGTCCTTCGGTGAGTTTGAACGTTTTGTGGTTATCAAAAATACGACCGAGGAAATCTGCATATCCCGCGACTTCTTCAGCGTCCCTTCCTTTCGGTGGTTTTGTTTTCAAGCCGCGAATGAGGCGTGCCACCTCTTCGTCGCTCATGCGCGAACCTTCAATACGGGTCGATGCTCCCGTAGATGTGATAATCACGGATTGTTTAAGTTGTTTGAGAATATGCGGGTTCAGCTTTGCGCTTCCGCGCCAGACGCCCTTTAGCTCGTCAATGCGGGCAATCTTTTGAACCATTTCGGGTGTTAGGTGGATTCTCTTGTCGAATCGAGGATTCATATTGTAACCAACGTGTCCGATTGTATACGATAATATCCGATTGTCAATTTAGCATCGAAAATATGGCTCTATCACGAAATACAAGGGAACAAGACTTGCGCCAGTGCAATTCGGGTACCCGCAACAGCATTGTGATGCCGGAACCTATTCCCGCCCCCGTCGAAAGCGGGTACAGTACCGGTCCCCATCGTCCGTCAAAAAACCACGCAAATCCATGCGCGGTTTTTTGATGACGTAACGTTTTCAACGAATATTCAGTGCAAGTCCGATTCTCGTGTTCGCACTGGATTTGTGTCGTAATCAGAACGAAAATCAGTTGTTTTCGAGCAGGAGCGCAGGACTTGCACCGCAAAGCCCTTTGTTTTCAACCCATAACAAGCGGTGCAAGTCCGACGCCGATTTTCTTTCAAGAAAACCTCGTCCTATTTGACTGGGGTGTGGCCTAATGATAGTGATAATGGAGCCAATAGTGGCAAAATGCCTTTTGAAAAAAGGAGAGTGCGCATGCAAGATGAAGCGGTAATCGCGACACAGCTCGAATTCTACAGGCGAGGCGACGCAGGTTGTTTGTTTGCTGCGCATGCGGCAGGCGATCCGGCTGAGTACGAATGGCGACTGTCCGTAGCCAAAGTTGAGAAGGTGGAGATTGAGGGGCTGGTGGCGTCTGCTATCTCGGCTCCTGATGTTTCAACGCAGAGCATCATCTTCCCATCCATCGTGACTGAAGAGGATTTGCTTGGTTTACTGCGTGTTCTCAATGAATCAGATGTGTTCCGTCTCGAACAGCAAGAGCGCTTCAAGGGGTCGATGTGCTTAGGGTACCGGGTCAAGGTGGGAGACATGGTGTCGTGGCTGACTGGTTTCGGGGGCTTCGACTTCTTCCCGAAAACCCGGCAGGCAGTCTTCGTCGAGATAGTGTTCCGGTCAAAGCCAAGACCGCACTACATGAAGGTGATGAAGGAAGCACCGGTCGGTGTTCTACACCTTGCCGACATGAACATGAAGGGCATGGGCAAGAACAAGTTCATGGCGCTCTGGTACGGCTCGTTCGATAAAACCGAAGCCCTGCTCGGGCACAAACCCGACTTGCGCAGTGCGGCAAAGACGACATTCGCCATACCTGTAGACCTATGGAAGCGTCTGTGACGCTCGTGCGAACTGGAGAAAGCGGTACACTAAAGAGGTGTACCGCTTATTTGTATGACCGCCCGGGAGAAGAAATCGGAAAATCTGACATTCGGCGAGAAAGTAATTCGTTTTCAGGAAACTCTGACACTTCCCAGTAATTTGCCGCATGGGGTGGCGGCAATATACCCCTACGCAAACACTACGGCGAGAGAGTTATTCCGTACATTTTTCAGCACGTTTTTTAACGATACTTATGACCGGGTCTTTATTATCGGCATTAATCCAGGACGATTCGGATCCGGTGTGACCGGCATTCCATTTACGGATCCTGTCGCTTTGCGCGTGCACTGCAACATACGAAGCGAACTGACCGAGCGGCAGGAATTAACATCGCAATTTATCTATTCCTGTATCGAAGAATGGGGCGGTGCGCAGGCATTTTATCGGGATTTCTTTCTCACTGCCGTTTCGCCCGTCGGCTTCGTCAAAGACGGCGTCAATTTCAACTACTACGACAGTCCGGAATTCCTTGAACGTATCAAACCTTTCGTGGTGCAGGCGCTGAAAGAACAACTTGCCTTCGGGACGCGGAGAACGGCAATCGTCTTGGGGATGGGAAAGAATCATAAGGTGTTCGCGGAACTTAATAATACATATTCTTTTTTTGATACCGTTCTCCCGCTGGAGCATCCACGCTTCGTTATGCAGTATCGCCGGAAGCAGTTGCCGGAATACGTCAAAAAATACACAGATACGTTTGCACGGGCGCTTGCGCGCTAAACGCCGTGAAGGAAGACGACTTCATTTACTCTTCCGTGGTTTTTATTAGAATGGCGGTTGGACGTAATGACAGGTGTCAGCAAAAGAGGTGAAGAAATGACACATCAGTCCCACGAGCTCGCTCTTTCCCAGGCCGCTCTTGATTCGCAGTTGCGCGACCATCCGCTTCCGTGGCGAATCGATCGAGGATGGGCATTCGAGGTGATTGCGTCTGACGACGCCATCGTCGCAAAGTGTCCGACCAACGAAGAAGCCGAGGCGATTGTCTCCTTGGCGGAACGGCGAAGCGCCGAACAGAATCAAGCTGCGTAGCGGTGAGGGTTCCGGCTCGACACATTAAAAAGACCTGACGCAAACCGTGTCAGGTCTCTTCTTTATCACGGCGAATCAAGATATAGTTTCCCGTATGGCGGCCAAATCAGTTCTCAAGAACGATAAATACAAGAAGGCGCGAGGCGGCTACTCGCGCCTTCTCAACATCCGCTGTGCGAAGTGCGATACGCACCTTTTCTACTACCACAAGGACGGTCCGGGAAGCCTCAAGGGGACGCCGCAGCTCGTCTGTCCTTCGTGCAAGCAGCTCATTGGAATCCCGATTAGTTACAAAAAGGAAAACCGCTTGGCATATCGTCTGTTCACAGGAGCTATCAGCAAGAGGATAGCGAACAGTAAAAACGTGAGGAAATAAAGGGTTTTTTTGCAAAAACAGAGGCACAAGACTTGCACCAGTGAAAGTCTGATACCCGCAACAACAAGTAGATGTGGCATACTGTCGCCATGTTCCAAACATACACCGCCGGCGGGATCGTGATGAATGCGCGAGGGGAGGTTGTTGTGGTGAATCAGCGCGGCGATTCGTGGTCATTGCCGAAAGGCCATATTGACGAAGGAGAAACTGCCCGCATGGCCGCAGAACGAGAAATCGCAGAGGAAACGGGTCTTAACAGCCTCGACTTCATTAAAGAACTCGGATCATATGAACGGCATCGCATTGGGAAAGGTGGGAAAGGAGAGGACCTGAGTGAACTGAAACACATCACCATGTTTTTGTTTCGGACAGCACAAGACATACTTGCACCGACTGACCCTTACAACCCCGAAGCACGGTGGCTGCCGATCGAAAAGGTTGCCAACCTCCTCACGCATCCCAAGGACAAAGAGTTTTTTGTGAGCATCAAGGATTCATTGAAATAGTAGAGTGAAAATGCTACTTTGCAGGCTATCGCCGGGGTAGCTCAATTGGTTAGAGCGGTCGTTTCATAAGCGACAGGTTTGTGAGTTCGATCCTCACCCCCGGCACTGATAGAATAGAGGAGTGGAACCAATCGAAATACTTGGCATCCTTTCGGCGGGGGTTCTTTTGTTCGCGTTCGTTGCGAACGAATATGGCAAACTTCCGAGTGAAAGCCTGTGGTACGATCTCTTGAACTTCCTCGCGGCAGCAGGGCTCTTCGTGTATGCGTATCACCTCGGTGCGCTGCCCTTCATGATAACGAACGGGGTATGGGGAGTAGTTTCGGCAATTGATGTCGGTAAAGACCTCATGTGGCGAGGAGGTTTGAAAAGGCGACGGAAGTGAGCTATTGTAGGCCTTCTGCGGGTGTAGCTCAACGGTAGAGCGCGTCCCTGTCACGGACGAGGTCGCGGGGTCAGCACCCGTCACTCGCGCAGATACGTTACTCTGGTCTTCCTGACTGGCGCTTGTTGCGTTGTTTGATGAACTCGGCTTGGAGTTTGTCGAGTTCCTCGTCGTTCATTTCTTCGAGATCAATAAGCTTATTGCGTGCGGCCTTCACCGAGCGGATCAGTTCGTCGAGCTTGAGGTGCATCGCGCGCGCGTCGCGGTTCTGGGTATTCTGGATGAGGAAGACCATGAGGAAGGTAAGAACGGTCGTCGCAGTATTAATGATAAGCTGCCACGTTGTCGAGAAACCGAGGAAGGGGCCGCTTATTGCCCATAGGATGATGAGGATGAGTGCGGTGCCGAATCCCCACGGCGAGCCCAGCTTTTCGCTCGACCAGTGTGCGGCTTTTCGAAATACCTCATGCATTGAATAAGTATACCGCCTTCGTATACTGGAAGGACGTTATGCACACACCCAGAGAGATCTACGAGAAATATCGCATTCCACCGTGGCTGCAGCTGCATCAGCTGCGCGTCGCGGCTGTGGGGAAGATGGTGGCAGAAGCGCAGCAGGGAAACATCGATACGAGACAGATCGTACTCGCGTGTCTTTTCCATGATATGGGAAACATCTTGAAATTCGACATCTCTCCTACGGGTCCGCTCGCACCACTGTTTGGGAAAAAGGGTTTTGACTATTGGCGCGAAGTGCAACAAGAGTTTGCACAGACACACGGCACTGATGAACATGCAGCATCTGTCGCTATCGCGCGCGCGATTGGTCTTCCACCTGCGGCCTGTACTATTGTCGACCGGATCGGATTCGCGAACGTGAAAGACCTCTTTGCGCACAATTCACGAGAACTGTGGATCGCCCAATACGCAGACATGCGCGTCGGGCCGTACGGCATCATTTCGATGCAGGAGCGGATCGAGGACCTTAAAAAGCGCTACGCGACAAAGTCGGCGTGGTTCGGGCGTAAGGAGTTGTCGATGATCAGTGAGAATATCTTACAGGAGGTCGAGCACAAGCTTTTTTCTCACGGAACACTTGCTCCGGACGGTATTACCAATACCAGCGTGGCGCCGATTATTGAGAAACTACGGGACTATTCTGTTACAGCTTCCTAATCTCTTTCAAGTCCTTGTCGGGGAGGTAGAGGATGAGGAGACCTACAACGATGCCGCCAAGGGCGGTTAACGTATGCGAGTCAGAGAGGAAATAGAGGTCGATGCCATCAAGAACATACCAAATACCGCGCCAGATGAGGACGAGCCCCACAACAATGCCGAGGTTGCTTGCAAGATAGCGCAGCGGGTTTTTCTCGAACTGCTCTCGATCGTTCATGTACTGATCTTAACATGGAGAAAATGCGGGGTGCGTGGTAGTATCGGCACCATCGCCGGAGTAGTTCAGTGGTAGAACGCGTTCTTGGTAAGAACGAGGCCGAGAGTCCGATTCTCTCCTCCGGCTCAAATTGGAAAAAAGGCGATTTTCGCGTAGGATAGCCGCATGCCCTAAAAACATTTTGCTTTGCAAAATGTTCGGGCTAGCCCAGGTGCTTCGGTCGCCCTAGGGCGAACAAGCGTGCCGGAGTAGCTCAGTGGTAGAGCAACACTTTCGTAAAGTGTGGGCCGGGAGTTCAATCCTCCCCTCCGGCTCAAGAATCAAAGAAGTCTCAATTTTGCCGATTTTCTCGCGGGCGGAGCGGAGCTCCGCCCAATGATTCGCCGTAATTCCGCACGCTTCGCGGTCTTTGAGTTTGAGGTTCAATCCGAAGATTTTTTGGAGGGAGGATTTTTTGGAGGGGAGGTCGTTCGTATTCCGGATTTCGTTCAGTATTGAAGCGTCCCGAATCCAATTTCGGGCAGGTTCAATCCACGCGGAGGGGGTTCGTAGAAGTCGGGCGATTTGTTCCTCGACAGACTTCTTCTCCGACAGGAGCGTGCGACGACGTTCCAAGTAGTCGTCGCGCTCGATGTCTTGTGCAACATAGACATCGGTAAGTCTGGCGAGATTGCGGGAAAGCTCCGCTACGCGCTCCCGCAATCCTTGAACGGCCCCCGACGCGGTCTTAACGGCGTCTGTGGCCTCTTTGTCGAGCATGGCGGAGAGTGGGGCTATCCACTCGCTCGGCATCGCGTATTCGGCAAGCAGAGCCGACAACTGCGCATCTAGTAGTTCGCTTCGCACTGGGGCCTCAATGCACTTGTGCGTCCGCGATTTGCGGGTGCAACGATAGTAGGTGTAGTGATGTACGTTGCCGTTCTTTTGGTACTTCACCCGCACTTCCGCCGTGATACCCATTCCGCACCCACCGCATCGCAAAAGGCCGCAGTAGGGGCTAGGGTCGTTCTTGATGTCTTGCCGATGGCCTCGGCCTCGTAGGACGGCGTTCGCCTTGTCGTATAGGTCTTTCGTGATGATCGGCTCGTGCTTGCCCTCGTGTATTTCGCCGCAATAGCGGAAGTGTCCGTAGTAAAACGGATTTTGCAAAATGAAAGACAATCGGGAAATGTGAATGCGGCGACTGCCTCGCGAAAGAACGCCCGACTTTTCCCAAAGTTCGGCGAGATTTTCAAGGCGGACTTTTCCCGTCGCGTAAACTGCGAAAGTCTTTCTAACGAGCTTCGCGTTTTTGCGGTGAACCGCAACTGTCTTGGTGAGAGGATTATTCAAATATCCGAATGGAGCGAGGCCGGGATAGATTCCCAACTTCGCTTTATGTTTCAATCCGCGCGAAGTATTTGCGCTCAACTGGCGGATGTATTCCGTCGCCATGCCAAGCTCGACGGACATCATCAGCACGTTGTCGTTGGGGTAGTGGCTTCTGTCGTGCGTCTGAATGTGGCGGAGCACGCCTTCTTGCAGAAGCCATTGCACCTGTCCGCCGTCCACTGGATTGCGAGCCAAGCGGTCAATTTTCCAGCAAACAATCCCTTGCGCTTCGCCGCGCTGAATCCGCTTTAGCATTTCATTGAACACCGGACGGCCCGGCTTTTTCGCGGATTTCTTTTCTACAAACTCCTCGGCGATCTCTAGCCCCTCGCGCTTTGCGAGTGCGCGAAGTTCGGACAACTGCGCCTCAATGGATAGGATTTGTTTATCCTCGACATCAGTGCTTTTGCGAGCGTAGAGGAAGTAGTGCATGATTGCATTATATTGTGCCCGATACCACGGCAACCGCAACAGACTATGAATGAAAGTATTTACAGCTTTGTTTTAGAGCATACGACAGACAACAGATACGATGGGGCGATACTCCCTGACGACTTTAAGATTCAAGAAAAGTCTAAATTGAAAGGCATACGTCTTGCGCCTGGATTACTTGATGATTTTCAAGCATCAACACAAGACCAAGGACAAGTGAAAAAGATTTGTGATCTTCTTGAGCTAATATCGACCGGCACTGATAAAAGAGCTGATTTATACGCTGAATTAGTCTCTGGAGAGAATGCGATCTCAATTGTCGATTCCGTTCTAAAAGAGTTAGCTGAAAGAAAAGTTGACATAACTGAATCTTTGCAAATTCTTGCCCAATGGCTTATGCGGGAGTCCTCAGATCGAGAGCCCGTTAAATTTGGAATCACCCTGTGTGGAGTTGTTGGTGGTGTTGTAGAGCCCGTCGTACTGTTTGCCAATTGCGAAGAGTTTGCTCTGTTTTCTGGTCTTGCTTTGATAAAGCGAGCTAACGCTGACATAAAAATAGAAGAAGTTCTTATTGAAATAGCTTCTAAACTGGAGGGCTGGGGCAAAATACAGCTAGTTCGAATCATGACCGAGTACTTGGATATAAAAAACAGGCAATGGTTCCTATATGAAGGCTGGAAGAATATTATTGGACCCGAAGTAACCTTAAGATGTGCAATTGCAGGAAAACTGGATCAAGAGGTAGATACAGCGGACATAGAAAAGATTACCAAACTCGTTGAGGACCTCATCCCGGATTTCAGAAGTCAGGGCTCGTTAGATAGCTATGAACATGCAGCTTCGGTTCTTAAAAAAGTTATTGAGAGACTTAGTAAAGAGGATCTAAAAATAGAATACCTACTGTTTGCATCACGAGTTTTAGAATATGTTTCTAATAAAGAAATTGACAATGAAAGTAAAAAACTGGGCTGGAATGAAGAAGTCAAGAATGAAATCATAGAAGTTTACAAAGAATTTACGGACAGAAAGGAATGGGCTGATATAACTAAAGCGGCAATTGAAGGTGACGATATTGAGCTTGCCAATAGAGTTGCGTACATTCTACGATTGGATGTATGGGATAAAAATTATGAACATTTAATTTCTCATCCAAAGGAAGCAAAAGAGCGCGGTCATGTGTGGTTTAATTTAATGAGAAGTAACAGCAAGGAACGCGCCGATAAAGTAGTAAATTATGCGCTGGCTATTTTGCCGTTGAAGGAGTATTGCACTGGCCCAGATATCAAAACGATGTTTATGCCCGGATTCAATTTTGGCGTTTCTCAGTCTCTTTCGGCGATCTTACAAATTATTCAGCCGTTTTCTGGTCTCGGGTATGATTTGGTTTCGAAATCGCTCTACTCACCGGTTATTGTTGACCGTAATATGACCTTTAATGTCTTGGAGGAATGGCATGTTGAAGATTTGAAGCGTCACAAAATCGCGGAGCTGTTACAAGATCTTCTCGAAAAAGAACCCGATGAACAAGTGAGAGAAAGAACAAAAAACTTGTTATCGAAAATTGAAGGGTAATTAAGGGAGCTTCGCTGAATCAGCGAAGACGTGCGCGCGAACGGGTGGGTGGGTCAAGCGCACATGTATTTGTACGACCTCCCCTCCAAAAAATCCTCCCTCCAAAAATCTTCGGATTTGCATTTTTTGAACCTCACGACACGCGAAGCGTGCGGAATTGCGGCGAATCATTGGGCGGAGCTCCGCTCCGCCCGCGAGAAAATCGGCAAAATTGAGACTTCTTTGATTCTTGAGTCTCTATTGTACTCCGCTCGAACCTATTTTAGCGAGCACTCCTGATGTCGCGCGCTCCGCGTGCGTGGTGGCTCGGTACTCGCTCTCACGATTCGATTCCGTGCCCACCCCCGCCCCGCCGCAGAATCCTCCATACGCATCTATTTCGCGGGGGTTTTTGAAAATGGAATGGGCGGCGGGGCGGGGGTCTCAGTAAGATTTAAAAACCTATATAAACCCTAGGGTATAATTGTTGCATGAATGAAGAGATACGAAAAGCAATCATTCAGGCACTGAGAGACAGTCCGACTCGTTCCGAAGATTCGCTACCCGACGAGCTATCGAAGCAACTTGGGGTAAAGGCAGAGGAGGTCTTTCGCACCATGCGTCTCATGGAGGACGCTAAAGAGATTGCGAAAGAAGGGAGATCGAGCTATCGTCTTTCGCTTCAAGGAGAACACTCAGCGCTTCCACGCCTCGAACGCTTCAAGAGGTATATGATTGGGTACATTACAGAACACTGGGTAGCGGTAGCAGCATTGATTCTTTCACTCATCGCACTACTTAAAAATTAGAAAAAATATGAAATTAAACACCTCCGTAATAATTTCTGGGATAACGCTATTGATAGGCTTGTTCCTGCATCAACCACTATTGTGGGTTCCGGTATCTGTCCTAGCTGCGGGAATTATTGACCTCTTTACGCGTCAATGGGTCGCATCTGACAGATTAGGATCTGCAGCAAACTTAAGTATGCTTATTAAATCCCTTTGTTCTCTCGCAGTTCTTTACGCAATGATTGGTCAAGTTGTTTGCATCGGATTGATAGTTTGGTGGTTTATCTTTTAGTGTATGGTGGAAGCGATTATCGTTACAATAGTTGTCCTCGGAACTCTATATTATTTCGTTATTTTGCGGAACGGAAACTTATCATTTTGGAAAAAGGCTGCGAAAAATCCCGATTTGGTTTACGAGCACTTTTCGCAGGATGATGCCTGGGTTATTGATGACGGCGGCAAAGCCATAGACAAAACAGGGCTCGATGGCCCCTTTTTGCTTTATGTTCCGAGTATTGGGAAAACAATAAAGTTCTACGGGAGGGTTGGGATGTATGAACAAAGTCAACATAGAATAGAAACTGAACTACGAAAAATTTGAACCTACGGAGATTCTTCTTGGTGTAATTTTTGAGCGGCTGGGCGGCGGGGCGAGGGTCGCAAAAATGAAGGATTTATGACACTATCTAAATCAAAAGGAAGACCGCTATGGGGATTAAATCTATCATCGAAAGCTGGAAAAAGAGGCGGCTTGAACGTGCCGAGGCGCGGAAGCGCCTTGATGAACTTTTCGAGCAGTTTCTGCTTGAAACAAAGCCGCTAACTCCAAGAGCTTCCAAACATCAAGAAGCAGCGTTGTATCGCCATGCGTGGAAGCGAGCCGTTGCTCTTAGTTTTTTGTTTGATAAAACGTCAAATTCCGAGAAGAGCGAGCTATATAAGAACTTCGCGCAAATAGCGGCAAAAAGGTATTCTCGCGTTGCCCCGCAAAATCTCTACGGGACTGTTGCGCTTAAAATGACCCCGGACGCCATGCTGAAATTGATGGAACAAGAGAAAAGAATGCTTCTTGCTGATATGTCCGATCAAACATTCTCCGAAAAGTTTGATATGCAGGTCTAAAAATTATGGAATGGCTTCTAGCAATTGTAGGTCTGTTCTTCCTCTTCGGGATTATCTCGTGGATATGGAGCGCCTTTGCTGACGCTAAGCTATATCGCACTTTGAAACCGCAGCTCGATGCGCTCAACAGCGAGAAAGAAAAATTTGCCAAAGAAAAGAAAGATACATATGAACACATCGAAAAAATCACGAGCCAGCGGTCAATGGGATTCCCATGGCTTGCAGAGGCGTATGCTGACTATTTCGCCTTGCGCGATGGGAAACTAGCGGATTACCTAACGCACAAGAGGCATCCCGCCTACACAGCCGCGGAAACTGTTCGGGAAATCAAGAAAGAAAAACGAGAGTTATTGAAACAAAATAAAGTCATCGTTTACAAACTCCACTATCTGGAGAAGCTTTTCCCGTGGATATCCGAACTTATTGCAGAAAGTGAGGATGAGGATATTCCCGTTCGCGTAGACGGCGATGCGGAGGAAGGCGAAAGTGAAGATAGAGTAAGAGATTTTCTGACGCCCGAAGAATATAGAAGTTTGCCCTCTGTTGAACGCAACCAAAGGGCGCTCGATAGGTATCTGAAAAACAGAAATAAATCAAAGTGGGCAATCGGGAGAGATTACGAAATGTACGTTGGATATTTATTCTCGCAAAAGGGATATAGCATCCACTACAAAGGAATTATTGACGGCTTTGAAGACCTCGGCCGAGACCTTATTGCAACAAAAGAAGGCGAGGTTTGCATTATTCAGTGCAAGCATTGGGCTCAATACAAAGAGATTCACGAAAAACACGTTTTTCAACTATTCGGGACGACAATGGAATATTGGATTAGGTATTTTGGCGGCGCACGAAAGCAAAAAAGTTTTGAAGCATTTTCTCATTTACTTACTGAACATCGTTTGAGGCCGATATTTTTCACATCCACGAGTTTATCAGAAAAGGCGAAAGAAATGGCGCAGGCGTTGAGTGTTGAGGTGGTAGAAAAGGAACCGCTCGGTGAGTTTCCTAGAATAAAATGCAACATCAATGTTGACGAGACTGGCCGAAAGACAAAAATTTACCACTTGCCAATGGACCAACAATACGACAGGACGATAGTCGGCAATCAGGACGGCGAATTTTATGCGTCTACGGTCAAAGAAGCGGAAGACGCTGGATTTAGAAGAGCTTTCCGGCACAGATTCTAAGGGGTGTCTTCCCATTCTCCCCGCTCGTTCTTGCGTCTGTTACGCATTACTTCGGGGAAACGTTCCCATTTTCCTTTCTTTGCCCGCACATTTCTCTTTATGACAATATGATTCGGTTCGCTCATCCGCGTAGGGACGTGAGGCTTCATAGGGGCTCCCTTTATTTCGGCGGAGCGAATCGCTTCCATGAGAGGGCTCGGTGCATCTCGCTTTTCTTTTTTCGATGACCAAGCGTCATGTTCGTGTTTATGTTCCCGCCAGCGAGGATTCATATGTTTGTCCCACAAACGCGTGATGAGAAATCTCGTATCGTCCGGAGGATAGAAAGCGAAAGTCGCCAAACCTCGATTCTTGATCTCTTCGGGGAGTGAAGAGTAGTGTTGATCAAGTGCCTGTAGATCGGCTTTTAAGTCTGTGCCCGAAACGAAGGTCTGTCTTTCGCGAAGAAAAAAGGGAACTATGGTCTGATGCAGTTTGTCGTTTGATGAAAACACCATGCAAAATGGGAGATAGTAGAGGTACGCCATATCGATTTTGTGACTAGGACGTCCACGGCCTATGAGATCAGCCGCAACAGCGAAATAAAAGAAAAGATCTACTGAGAAAACGTATGCAAAGTAAGGCGCAAAGTCTCGAACGGATGGGCGATTTGTTTTTTGCCAGCGCTCCAGTATCGCGTGCCAATAATCGCTCGGGACACCGACCAAGCTAAGCGCCATGCGCAATACGTTCTCTTGGTCTTGGTGAACGAGAACATTGTCTACGTCTCGTTTCACTTCATCAAGACCTTTCGGCTTATTCCATTGCGGCAATCGTTCTTTGAAAAGTGAATATACGCTTTCAAGATCGATTTTACTCAGCGCATCTCGCCAAGCTTTTGCAGCGACTCTCTCTATTGTTAAAAAATCTCCTTCCTGCCAACGACGGAACGCCTCATCCTCTTGTGAAGGTTTGAACATTACACCGCTTTTTCCACCAAGCTCCATAGGAACACCACCCCCGATGTGCGGTCGACCAGTACGAGTATCTACTATATCGACCCCCAACAGCTCATCCAAAATTAGCGTCGTGTGGTGTACATTGACACTCGAACCCATGTCGGGTGTTTTCATCGCAAGACTTCCCACCACCTGATCAGACGTGCGACCCGCGCGGACTTCTTTTTCGAGATCGGCAAGCGTTTCTATAAAAAATAATGGGGTTATATTGCACAGGTACGAATGATCGAGCCAAACAGCCTCGTCAACATTGAGACTCTGGAGTGTCGATTTGTCGAATATGAGTATTGGGCCTGCTGACACAGGAAGATTCTACTAAAATCTGTCTTTTAACTAAAGGGAGCCGCCGCACGGCTTGTGCGCGCACGGGAGGGTTGGCAAGCACGACGGCTTTTGCATGCAAGGAGGCAAGAAATCGGAAATGCAATGCGATATACAAACGACGCGCAGTCGCGCATGGCGCGGCGAATCCCATGCGCCTGACCCAGACAGGCGCATGCGTAAAATAGGTGCCTTCCGGACGGGCGGGGTATCTCGCTAGGGAACGCTGGACCGAGG
>ERZ1292623.1683-Hain-H51-01um-R1-1683-length-20796-cov-7_pt1 | contig 18240 bp, 20 predicted proteins | sample MGYA00564398_ERZ1292623 | MGnify/ENA primary metagenome ERZ1292623 (study PRJEB36523, sample SAMEA6512633) | groundwater metagenome | collected 2019-01-07 | study: AquaDiva: Metagenomics assemblies of 32 groundwater samples | reverse complement strand
TATGGAACCAGAAGCAGTTGCGTCAGTCGCCAAAGCGGCAGCCATCGCCATCGGCGGTCTCGGTCCAGCCATCGCCATCGGTATGATCGGTTCAAAGGGTCTTGAGGCCATCGGACGAAATCCGGAAGCAGCCGGTAAGGTTCAGTCTTCAATGATTCTTGTCGCCGCCTTCGCTGAAGCCATCGCTGTTTACGCCCTGGTCATCGCCTTCATGATATAGGCCAGGAATGGACAACGAACAACCTAACAACCAACGACGAAAGGTTCTCCCCCTAGATTAGGGGGAGTTAGAGGGGGAAGAATATTGGCTGTTAGTCGTTAGGAAGTTAGTCGTTCATTTGTGGATAAGGAGATTCAATGGATGCATTTGCCATTAATGCGAAAATATTAATCGCCCAGATCATCAATTTTTCAATTATTTTAATTGTTTTGTGGAAGTTCGCCTACAAACCGATTTTGGCGATGTTTGACGAGAGGAAAAATAAAATTGCCAAGGGTTTGCAGGATGCCGAAATGGCCGAGAATGCTTTAGCCGAATCGGAATTGAAAGCCAAGAAGATTGAGGACGAGGCCTACCAAAAAGCCGATAAGATCGTCCAAGAAGCCAAGGCCGAAGCTAAGAAAACAGCCGATGTAATGATTAAAAAAGCCGAAGATCAGGCCAAGAAAATAGTTGATAACGCCAATGCAGAGGCAAAGACAGCCAAAGACAAAGAGTTGAGAGCTGCCAGAGGACAACTTGGTACTTTGGTAATGCTTGCTGTCGAAAAAGTCCTTGGCGAAAAAGTTGACGACGCCGAGAAAGATAAATTAACAGCCAAAGCAATAAAAGAGTTGTGACCCTATTTGGCTGTTATCCTGAGGGAGTGACAGCGACCGTAGGATCCGCTTCCACCGCAAAAGCGATAGACGAGCTATAGCTCGTCCCCTACAAAAGTACGAATAAAACCTGTCTGCCGACAGGCAGGCGAAAATACGAAAGTACAAATATTCGTAATTTAGTAATTTTGATCAATTCGTAATTTCGTAGGAATTAGGAAACTATGAGAATTTCTCCAAAAAATTATGCGGCTGGATTGATTGAATCGCTTGACGGAAAAGCCGATACAAAAGTTTTGGCTAAAAAGTTTTGGCAGATCCTGCAGAAAAATAAGCAGTACAAAGATTTGCCAAAGATTTTGGCTGAATTGGATGTGGAGTACGCCAAGAGAAATAATCTAGTCTTGGCTCATGTTTATTCGGTAAAAGAGTTAAAAGAGCAAGAGATAGAAGATATAAGTAAAAAGATAAAAGAAAAATATCGAAAAGAAGTATTGATAAAGAATATTATCAATTCGAACTTGAAGGCCGGAGTGATTGTTAAGGTCGAAGACAAAGAGATCGATTTAAGTATTGAGGGTAAAGTGGTTCGCCTCCGAAAAGTATTGGGCAAATAGAGCGAACCATCCCGAACTTGTTTCGGGATCTAAAAAATCATTAATGAATATAGTGCGCGTCATCCCGGACTTGATCCGGGATCCAGAAAAAAGCAACTGGATTCCAGCTGGAGTTTATCCCGATGAATATCGGGGCTGGAATGACAATACAAGGTAATAAAGAAACAATTGGATTAGGAGATAATATGGCTACAGCAAATATCGTAGAAGAACTGAAAAAAGAGATTTTGGATTTTGACGCCAATGCCCGCGAAGAAGTCGCCGGAACCGTAGCTGAAATTTCCGACGGTGTCGCCCGCATTTACGGATTATCGAATGCTAAATCCGGCGAGCTTTTGGAAATTGAAACCACGAAGGGTACCGTTACCGCCATGGTTTTGAACCTTGAAGAGGCCTCCATCGGCGCTATCGTCCTTGGTGATTACGCCGAGATCAAAGCCGGCGACAAGGTAAAAACGACCGACAAGATCGCCCAGATTCCAGTTTCTCGGGATATCATTGGCCGCGTAGTAAATCCGCTTGGTGTACCGCTCGACGGCAAATCTGCCCTCAAAGCTGACAAAGAGATGCCGATCGAAAAGGTCGCTCCCGGCGTCATCACCCGCCAAGGCGTTACCGTCCCGATCCAAACCGGCATCAAAGCAATTGACGCCCTCATCCCGATCGGCCGCGGACAACGCGAGCTGATTATCGGCGACCGCGGAACAGGTAAGACCGCTATTGCCATCGACACTATCATCAATCAAAAAGATCTACCTGAAAAAGACAGACCGATCTGCATTTACGTCGCTATCGGCCAGAAGGAATCCAAGGTCGCCCGCATCGCCGCCATCCTTGAAAAAGAAGGCGCCATGGATTATACGACCATAGTTGTAGCCGGCGCTTCCGATCCGGCTCCGCTCGTCTATATCGCCCCGTACGCCGGCGTCGCCATTGCCGAGTACTTTATGGAGCAGGGCAAGGATGTACTAGTAGTTTATGATGATCTGACCAAACACGCTTGGGCTTACCGCGAAGTTTCTCTGCTTCTGCGTCGACCGCCGGGACGCGAGGCCTACCCGGGTGATGTTTTCTACCTTCACTCACGACTTTTGGAGCGCGCAGCCCGCTTAAACAAGGATTACGGCGGCGGTTCGATCACGGCCTTGCCGATCATTGAAACTCAAGCCGGCGATGTTTCCGCCTATATTCCGACCAATGTTATCTCAATTACCGACGGCCAGATTTTCCTAGAATCAGACCTGTTTTATCAGGGTATCCGCCCGGCTTTGAACATCGGCATCTCCGTTTCCCGCGTCGGAGGCGCCGCCCAGATCAAGGCGATGAAAAAGACAGCCGGCAAATTAAAATTGGCCATGGCCCAATATCGTGAACTGGCCGCTTTTGCCCAGTTCGCCTCCGACCTTGACCCTGAAACCAAGAAACAGATCGAACGCGGCAAAAGGATTACCGAACTGATGAAACAGCCCCAGTATTCCCCGATGCCGGTTGAGGAACAGGTAGTCGGCATCTACGCCGTGACCAACGGATATTTCGACGGTTACGAAGTTTCAGAGATCACCAAGGTAGAAAAAGAAATATTATCCAAAGCAAAATCAGGCATTAAGGATGTCTTGAATAATATCAAAGAAAAAGGCGAGATTTCCGAGATCGACGAGAAGAAATTGGTCGAATTCTTAGAGAAAAATACAAAGACGGTGGCCAGCGAGTCTCGGCCAAAGGCCGACTAGCCTGTGGCTGGAGCGGATAAGCCAGTAGGCAAGTAAGCTTTGGTTGTCATTGCGAGGAGTGTGCTTTGCTAGTTTACCCTGAGCGAACAGAGTGAGTCGAACGGGCGGCAATCTATTATCATTGTCATTCCGAGCGAAATGGAGTGTAGTCGAGGAATCTTTAAAAAGATCCCTCCACGGAGCCTGCCCTGAGCATAGTCGAAGGGGTCGGGATGACACACGAGAGAATCTTTGACATAATTGGTAAATTAATTAGAAATTAGAAATTAGAAATTTTAGCTCATGGCATCAGTACAACAATTTCGAAAACGGATTAAATCAATCCAGAATACGCGTCAGATAACCAAAGCGATGGAAATGGTCGCTTCGGTTAAGATGCAAAAAGCGGTCAAGTCCATTCTGGAAGCCCGCAGCTATGTCCAGAATTCCTGGAATATGTTTGCCAAACTCGCCCGTCTAATCCTACCCGGCGATCACCCGCTATTGAACCCGACTCCGGTCGGGAAAACTGCCATTATATTCATCACCTCCGACCGCGGATTATGCGGTTCTTATAATGCCGATCTGTTGAAGAAGTTGACCGCGACTGTTAAAGAATTAAAAAGTAGCGGTCATCCCCGCCCCGTTTCAGGGAACAGGGTAAACTCCGGCGGGGATCCCGTCACAGTAGATTCCCGGGTCAAGCCCGAGAATGACAATTCTGTTGACATCATCGCCGTCGGCAAAAAGGGTGCCGATTATGTTAAAAATTATAATCTTGGCAATTTAGTTGCCGTATTTGACGGATTTGAGAGCAATATCCATTTCGAAGACATCATCCCGATTTCCAAGATGACCAACGGTGAATATTTGCAAGGGAAATATGACAAAGTAGTGGTGATTTATTCCCATTTTATCTCCTCGCTTGCCCAAATGCCGGTTGTGAAACAGATTCTGCCGGTTGACAGGGAACACATTGATCTGCCGGAACTTTGGGAAGACACACAAGATCCCCGCGTTCGCGAGGATGACAAGGGAGATGTAGAATATAAATTTGAACCGAATGCTGACGAGATATTGGATAAATTGTTGCGCCGGTTCCTGCGGCTTTCAATTTATGGCGCAGTGTTAGAAGCCAACGCTTCGGAGTATTCGGCTCAGATGGTAGCAATGAGGAACGCAACCGACAACGCCAAAGATTTAATCGACGAATTACAATTAACTTACAACTCTGTCCGCCAGGCATCGATCACGCGAGAAATCGCCGAAATCAGCGGGGCGGCAGAAGCGATGAAGTGACCCTGAAAGGGTCATCCTGAACTTGATTCAGGATCCATTCAATATTTAATAATTTATAACTGGATTCCCGCTGGAGTTTATCCCGATGAATATCGGGGCGGGAATGACAACACAGGAGAATTTATGAACAATGGAACAGTAACCCAGATAATCGGCGCCGTTGTGGACACAAAGTTCGACGGCGACCTGCCGAATATCTATGACGCACTGGAGTGCGAATTAAACGGTAAAAAGCTTGTCTTAGAGGTCCAGCAACACCTAAGCGAAGATACTGTCCGAAGCGTTGCCATGAGCACGACCGACGGCTTAAAACGCGGTGTTGAGGTGATAAATACCGCCGCCCCGATTTCGGTACCGGTCGGGGAAAGCTCAATCGGCCGGATGTTCAATGTTACCGGCGAGGCGATTGACAACAAACCTGAACCCCGGCCAAAGGCCGGTCAGCCTCTGGCTGAAAAAATAATACGCTACCCGATCCACCGCGCCGCGCCGGAATTTTCCGAACAGGAGACCAAGACCGAGATTTTTGAGACCGGTATTAAAGTTATCGACCTAATCGCACCGATCACCAAGGGCGGAAAAGTCGGACTCTTCGGCGGCGCCGGCGTCGGCAAAACCGTTCTCATCACCGAGCTAATCCGCAATATTGCCGCCGAGCATGGCGGATATTCCGTCTTTGCCGGAGTGGGCGAGAGAACCCGCGAAGGAAATGACCTTTACAATGAGATGAAAGATTCGGGCGTTTTGGACAAGACCGTCATGGTCTTCGGCCAGATGAACGAACCGCCGGGAGCCAGAATGCGTGTCGGCCTTTCCGGTTTAGCTCAAGCGGAATATTTCCGCGACCAAGGCAAAGATATGCTGCTCTTCATTGATAATATCTTCCGTTTCACCCAAGCCGGCTCCGAGGTCTCAACACTTTTGGGGCGCATGCCTTCGGCCGTCGGTTATCAGCCGACTCTCGCCACCGAGATGGGTGAGTTGCAAGAAAGAATTACATCAACCAAGAAAGGCTCGATCACTTCTGTTCAAGCTATTTATGTTCCGGCTGACGACTTGACCGATCCGGCTCCGGCCACCACCTTCGCCCACCTTGACTCGACTATCGTCCTTGACCGTTCGCTTTCAGAACTCGGCATCTACCCTGCCGTCGATCCGCTGGCTTCATCTTCGAATATTTTGGATCCGAATATTGTCGGCGAGGAGCATTACGCTGTCGCCCGCGAAGTGCAAAGAATTTTACAAAGATATAAGGATCTGCAGGATATCATCGCCATCTTGGGCATGGAAGAATTATCGGATGAGGATAAACAAACCGTTTCCCGAGCCAGAAAAATCCAGAGATTTTTGTCCCAGCCGTTCCACGTCGCCGAAGTCTTCTCCGGCATCAGGGGAGAATATGTTTCCTTGACTGATACTATAAAGGGATTCAAAGAAATCATCGACGGCCAACATGACAGTATTTCGGAGCAGGAATTCTATATGAAAGGTACTATCGATCAAGTCGGAAAGAAATAGTAATATGTTTCTCCAAGGCTCCTCTGTCATTCCGACCAACTGAAAGGAGTGGAGGAATCTTATCAATAAGATCTCTCGACAAGCTCGAGATGACAAAGATGGAATTATGAATTCATTTAAATTAAAATTGATTGCGCCGGACGGGGTTAAGTACGAGCATGAGGCGTTTGAAGCGATCTTGCCGACGCCACAGGGACAGATTACTATTCTGCCCAACCACATGCCCCTGATTTCCCTTTTATCACCGGGCGAGATTATTTTGAAAATCAATGGCACCGAGCATGTCTTGGCGACCGAAGGCGGAATTGTCGATATTGCCAATAATGAAGTAAAAATCCTGGCCGATACTGCCGAAGACGTCGATTCACTTGACCAATTAAGAATCGAGGAAGCGAAGAAAGAGGCGGAAAACATTTTGGCCGCCGCTAGGGATGATGTCGAATACGCCGACGCGCTTGCTAACCTTGAGAAACAGATCGCCAAGATAAATGTGTTGAAAAGAAGGAGAAAATACCGGGGTTAAACACTTCTTGAAATTTGATTTTGAGTGTATAATTGGCTGATGGGGGAAGAAAGGAGTCCTATGGACGATGCAGAAGAGAAGAAAGAGTGTAAGTGTTCTTGCAATGAGGAACTTGATTGCAAGGATTGCGAGTGCGAAGAGGATTGCCAGTGTGGTTGCAAGAAAAAGGCCGCCGAAGGCGGCGAAGAAGCCGAAGCAGAAGAGACCGATGAAGCTGCTGCGACAGACGAAAAACCAGATGATGACGCAGATGATGAAGAGGAAGAGAAATCCGACGAGAAACCAACCGAGTAATTAACTCTAAACAAAAAAACGGTTATCGACCGTTTTTTTGTTTGGCTGAATATTGATAGAATGAATGTATGGACATTGTAATATTGATAATTTTCGCGATAGTAATATCACTTGGAATTGTAGGAGTGGTAATTCCTGCCATACCCGGTATACCGTACATGCTAGCTATCGCACTTCTATATGAAATTTTCGATAAATTTCAGCATCTTACATGGATTGATTTGGCGATTCTTACTTTTGTAACTGTCGTATCGGTAGCAACAGATTATTTCTCCGGAATGATCGGCGCAAAATACGGGGGAGCGTCAAAGAAAGCCCTGCTCTATGGCATAATCGGCCTCTTTGTCGGACTTATAATATTTCCGCCATTCGGCGGGATGCTTGGACTATTTGCCGGAGTACTTGTTGCAGAGCTCTTGAATAAGAAAACTCATGAACAAGCGGTCAAAGCCGCGGCCGGAAGCTTGCTTGGTTCATTAGCCGGAATTGCGACTAATTTAGTCCTCGCAGTATTATTTATAATCCTATTCGTAATATTCGCTCTAAATTAACATCACCGATTCTGGACGGCCGTACACTTTCGGTGATGATTATTTTTCTAGAAAAAGAGAAGATTCTTTTTCAATTTCATTATAATTATTTAGCCATTTTATTTCAGGGAATCGGCGGAACCAGGTTAATTGACGCCGGGCGAAAGTGTGAATAGCGTATTTCAGCTCCTGTTTCATCACCTCGTACTCCGGCAACGACCGCAATTGATTGGCGATTTTTTTAATATTATCGACCCGATCATCCCCTTTGTCATCCCGACCCCTTCGACTATGCTCAGGGCAGGCTCCGTGGAGGGATCTTTTTTCGATGGAGAGATTCCTCGACTCCAAAACTTCATCGCTCGGAATGACACAAAAAGCGGGGGAAAGTGGGAAATTCAATTGCTCGATTGCTAAATTGCTAAATTGTTTAGGATTTAGGATTTCGGATTTAGGATTTCCCGCCTTTGGCGGGAAAGGGGAGTGTGCCGTTACAAACCGTCCAATGATCCGGTACTCTAACCCTATTTTTATCATCCAATCTATTTTCACCCCGCTTGCCAAAAGATAAATAATTTCTTCAAGCATCCCTTTTTGGAAGCGCTCTTCCACCCTATCGTCTATTTTTTTGAAAAGCTCTTCTCTGTTAATATCAATACCGATTTGTAATACTTTAAAATCCGGCTTTATTTTATTCGGTTTTAATCCTGCCTGCGCCTTCTCTATCGCCCGGATGATTCTGTGCCGGTTTTTCAGATCGACCCTCCGATATAATTCAGAGTCATTTTTAAGTAGCATCTCCCGCAATTGTTCAATTGATAAATTGTTCAATTGTTCCCTACTCCTCTTTTTGTCATCCCGACCGGAGTGGAGGGATCCCTTATCGATGAAGGGATTTCTCGGCTCCTCTGACGCACCAGGGTCGCTCGAAATGACAGAACATTCTTGATTCTCTTGCAGCTCGAATCCCTCAATGAGCCCTTGAACATACAACCCCGTTCCCCCAACAATGATTGGGGTCTTGCCGCGGGAAAATATTTCTTCAATTTTTTCTCTAGCCAATGTCAACCAGTCAAAAAGAGTGAATTTTTCACCTGGATTTTTAATATCAATCAGCCATTGTGGAATATTATCGATACACCGGCACCCACACCCATTGTCATCCCGACCCCTTCGACTATGCTCAGGGCAGGCTCCGTGGAGGGATCTTTTAGAAAGATTTCTCGACTCTCTTTGTTCGCTCGAAATGACATTACAGGGAGATCCATCCTTACCAGTGCCAATGTCCATTCCACGAAAAACCTGGCGGGAATCTGCGGAGACTATCTCGCCATCAATTTCTTTGGCCAAACGGACCCCGATCCCCGTTTTCCCGCTCGCCGTCGGCCCGACAATGGCTATAATTTTTCGTTTACTATTTATCGCCATGAGCCCCTTTGTGTCATCCTGAGTGAAACGAAGGATCTAGGCGTAGCCGCATGCGACCCTTCGGGCCTAGATTCTTCACTACGTTCAGAATGACATTATAATTATACTTCATTAAAAGCAAATGGGCGCCGCAGCCCATTGCTTGGTGGCTAGCGACGCCTCGATTTCACCTCCCTGATGGCGGCAATGATGTGTTGACCCTCGTTTGGTTTCTCGAGAGCGACTTTCAGGTCCAAGAGATCCATGTCCTTGCCACCCCGTTGCCGGAGAATAGTCTGGATTGATTCTGCACAGCCTAGGACCTCGTCCCTTGCCATTATCCTTGCCCCGAGCTCACCTCCCTGTTTTCCAACCTGGTCACCCAATTGTCTCACCCCCTTATCGATCGAATATTACTCTTATACAATAATTTAGTCTCGGCGTCAACCTTGCGGAGCAATTAGTTAGCAAGTACAATACGGAAAGATGATTAAGATCACCAAACTCTCAAAATCATACGGCAAGGTAAAAATTGTCGATAAACTGTCCCTTGAAATCAAAAAGGGTGAGATTTTTGGTTTCTTGGGACCAAACGGCGCCGGCAAAACGACAGCGATGAAAGTCATTGTCGGATTAAATAAACCAGACAGTGGCAAGGTTGAGATTGAAAAACATAATCTTGATAAATTGGCGAACCGCCAGAAGATCGGCTATATGCCAGAGGATCCTTATTTTTATGATCACTTAAACGCGAAAGAATTCCTTAAATTTATGTCAGACCTTTTCGCTTGTCATTCCGACCGAAGCGGAGGAATCTTTCAAAAGATCTCTCGACAGGCTCGAGATGACAATAAAAATATTGTTCGAGCCTTGCCTACTGGCAGGCAGGCGAAGCGAGAACTCAACAACAATTCAACAATTCAACAATTGAACAATTTGCTTGCCGTGGTCGGACTTTCTGATGTCGGCAAGAAACCGATCGTGGAATTTTCCAAAGGGATGAAACAGCGCCTCGGTTTGGCCCAAGCATTGGTCAATGACCCTGAATATTTATTCCTAGATGAGCCACTGGACGGTCTGGATCCGATTGGACGGCTGGAGTTCAAAAAGATTTTCCTTAATCTTAAAAAAGAGGGCAAAACAATTTTCTTCAATTCCCATATCTTGTCAGACGTCGAGGAGATTTGCGACAACATCGGAATTATTAACCACGGCAAATTGGTGTACGAGGGTACTATTAAGGGTTTTTGTAAAGGCAAGACACTAGAAAAAAGATTTGTGGAAGTTATCACTAAATAAATGTCATCCCGAACGAAGTCGAGGGATCTTTTGAAAGATTCCCCTGCCTGCCGGCAGGCAGGTCCACTCCTTCGGTCGCTCGGAATGACAGCAATGGGAACCATGAGCAATATCATTACCATCGCAAAAAACACCTTCAAGGAAACGATCCGCGACCGGATTCTTTACGGCATCCTCGCTTTTGCATTACTTTTTTTGATGTCCACCGTTTTGTTCGGCTCGATTTCTCTGGGTGAAGATGTCAAAGTGGTCAAAGATTTCGGTCTGGCCGGCATTTATATTTTTTCAATTATCATCACAATCTTTCTCGGCACTTCCCTAATTTACAAAGAAATTGAAAAGCGGACACTTTATATTATTTTTTCCAAACCTGTTTCGGTCACCCAATTTATCATTGGAAAATTTCTGGGCTTGATGGCTAGCATCAAACTAACCGTAATTTTGATGACCATCGCCTATCTTTTGATTGTTTATTTTAAAGGGGGCGGCATCGATTGGCTTTCGCTCTGGTCAATAATACTTCTGCTCTTTGAGCTGGCAATATTCGTCGCCCTGACGATATTATTTTCAACTTTCACTGCTCCCCTTGCCGGCACAATTTATTCAATTATTATTCTGTACATCGGTCACTCTCTTGGACTAGTCCATCAATATGGCATAAAAGCCGGCGGAATTTCTAAATATCTTTCCGATTTTATTTATTATTTATTACCCAATTTAGAAAAATTTAATTTGCGTAATTCCGTCGTCCACGGTATCGCACCTCGTCCCTTGGAAATTGTCTATCCGGTCGTCTATGCCATTTTTTATACCGCCATTTTGCTTTATCTGGCAATTGTTTCTTTGAAGAAACAGGATTTATAGTATGTCATTCTGAACGTAGTGAAGAATCTAGACCCAAAGGGTCGCAAACGACTACGCCCCCAGGGGCACCCGGCTGGCGCCTAGATCCTTCGTTTCACTCAGGATGACATCACAAATGAAAATATCATTAAAAATATTTTTTCTATTAATTCTCTTTGCCGGTGTGATATTCTCACAACTATTTTTCGATGATGAAAAAAGCAAGGCGAAATATTTTGAACCGAATGTGATGGCGGCCGACAATATTAGAGTAATTGATTTGGGCTTGCATAACGCCGCCTCCGATTTAATGTGGTTGGCAGCGATCCAATATCTGGGTGGTGCCGGAACCAAAGATGCCCCAAAACTGGGTGATTATATGTTTGTCTCGGCCGAATTGGATCCGAAATTTTCTTACCCATACGCTTTCGGCGTTCTCATGATGCCAATGTTTGGGGCGACCGACCGGGCAATTGAATTGGCGAAAATCGGACTGGAGAAATCAGATCCCGATTGGAGAATTCCTTATTATCTGGCGACCACTTATCACTCCGAAAAAGATGATCCGGTAAACGCGGCCAAGTATTTTGATATTGCCACCAATACAAAAGGAGCACCAGAAAATATCAAATGGGTAGCCGCAAATTACGGCTCCAGGGCAGACAAAAGAGAACGAACCAAGAATATTTGGATCGGAATTATGGAAAGCACCAATGACGAGGTTGTCCGAGAACGGGCAAAAAATTATGTTTATCATTTTGAGATAATGGATTTATTGGAAAATGCCGCCAAGATTTTTTTTAATAAATATCAAAAATACCCCGACAATGTCGAGGCACTTGTTAGCGCAAATATTTTACGGGCCATTCCGCCAGACCCATTTGGTTTTTCGTTTAAGGTTGATGGTACTACCGGTAGGGTTTCGGCAGAATAATGCATGTCATTCCCGTGAAAACGGGAATCTTAAGATCCCGGGTCTCAAAACCGCAGCCCGGGATGACCTCGAGGTCATTTTTTCTCTTCATGATGGTCGGTTTTTTGATTCATGATTTGCTGAATTTGAAAAACTGATTTTCCAGAAACCGGCATCTCTTTTTTCTTGCGTTCCTCCAATTCTCTCTGCTTGATTTCGTCTTCCAATTCTTCGTATTTGTGATCTTCCATATTCCTCTATTCTGCTAATGCACAGAGATCAATTTGGCTTTTAATAATTTTCTCTTTATTTTCATCATACTCGAAAGTGGCAAAAACCGTGCCCTTTTCTTCGTCCAGTATATGTCTGATTACCGGCCGGACGGAAGGAAAAAGTTCTTTGCTTAAAATTTCTTCTTTGGTCAACCACATTAGTTCACCCTCTTCAGTTTTAATGACATCGCCTGAATCATAATCAGCTGAAAAGTGAAAAACGAGCCAATTATATGGTTCATCTCTAACTGGAGATATCTCCAACAGGACGGCTTCCAACCGCAGATCTTTTATCTTAATTCCAGCTTCTTCTGATACTTCGCGTTCGGCAGTGGTATAGGGATTTTCATTCGGATCAACTTTCCCACCGACCGGATGATAAACTCCCGGAGCATATTTTTTTTGCTCCGACCTTTTTAAGATTAGATACTTATTATCCTTCCTCACAAAAACATTAGTACAAATTATCTGCTGGTGAATATGAGGCTCATTATTAATTGCCATTTGGCTCCTTATGCTGGTGCCCGGGAGAGGACTCGAACCTCCAAGCTTTTTACAGCACTAGCTCCTAAGGCTAGCGAGTTTACCAATTTCTCCACCCGGGCTTAAATTAATTTTTTCGTATAGCGATTTTGCCATCTATTCTGATTAAAGCTTTTGTTTTTGGAAAGACAACTTCGTGCAATCTCGTATTTGCGGAGAAGGCATGGCAACCTATCAGAATGATACATCAGCTCCAGTAACTGTAGTGCATATCTCTTGGGATAGGTTAGTTCCCAAACTCTTGTGGCCAATCTAATTCTACCACCTTCGACCCCATTCAACATAATTTGCGCTCTGAGCCATTCGAGAAAACACTTACTAGCTGAAAATATTCTAATCTTCAGTTGTTCCTTTCGACTTTGCGGATGAGTGTAAACACATATATTTCCATCCCCATCGACCAATCCTCTTAAAAAATCGAAAAACAAATTTTGGGGCAGGATGATTTCTTGTATCTGTTTGCTTTTTTGTTGAGGTATATTGATTGCTTGAAGAAAACGGTACAATTCGACATCACTGAATGCAATATGAAAGTATTTTTTCTCTTCTTCGTTTGACCTTGATTTCCTTGTGATCGTGTTTGATAAACCTAGAACCTTGGAAAATGTCTCAACCAACTGACAATCCTTGGAAGTGAAATCAATATGTCTGCCATCAATTGAGAGATGGCCATCGGAAACGAACAATCCGACCGCATAAGCAAATTCTTTTGTCCAAACCAATTCCTTGGTTCTCACGAAAGCTCCCCATACTAATTTACCGTTATTTTATCTTTTAATTTGTTAAATGTCGCCTGTTTTATGCCGCTCACTTTCATAATATCTTCAATTTTCTTAAATCCTCCGCTACTTTGTCGATAACTGATAATTTTCTGAGCCGTTGCCGGACCGACACCCGGCAAGGTGTCTAATTCAGCGGCGGTTGCGGTATTAATGTTGACCTTACCAGTGATTGTGGGCGAACTTTGGCTACTTGTGCCGGCCACTGCTGGGGCTGTGGCTTGATTCTCTGCTTGCACCACGGTTGTGGTCGTATTTATTTTTGTTGACTGATCTATCCGATTTTCAAGATCAGAAATTCTGTTTTCAAGTGCCTCGACCTTTTTTTCAGTATCTTGTTTCTTGAAATTTTCCTTATAAACCAGGACACCAATGCTTACGAATAATAAAAGAGTCAAAAATCCCCCGATTAGAAAGCGGTATTTCTCAATCAATTCTCCGTAATTTATCTTTCTTTGTTCCATATTTTTGAACTTTGGACTTTGAGCTTTGAATTTGCTTGGAATTACTCCATATGTCTGCTGTTTTCGAATTCTTCCAACTTCAGAGCTAATTTAGGATATTTTGATAAGTCAGGGCTATTTTCAAGCAATTTTTTGGCTGAGGCAGTCGCTTTTTCTATCAGGATTCTATCAGAAAAGGTAGCCATTTTCAATTCAAGCTGACCCGACTGCATCACCCCGAAAAGATCGCCCGGCCCGCGGTTCTCCAAATCGATCTCGGCCAATTTAAAACCGTCTGAGACAATTTCCAGATTTTTTAAACGAGAAAGAGCTTTCGGATTGAAAGTATTTGAAAACAAGAAACAGAATGACTGATGTTCCGCCCGCCCAACCCGCCCGCGAAATTGATGGATCTGGGCCAAACCGAACCGGTCGGCATCCTCTATCATCATCACACTGGCGTTTGGCACATCAATCCCAACCTCAATCACCGAGGTGCTGACCAAAATATCGTTTTCCCCCTTGGCAAAAGATGACAATGTTTCATCTTTTTCCTGTGATTTCATCTTACCGTGCAACATCGCCACTTTCATCTCCGGAAATATCTCTTTTCTTAACTTTTCATACTCTTTCAGGACGGATTTCTTATCCTCGTTAAACAATTCTTGTGGTGTCATTGCGAGTGAGGCTTGCGAAGCAATCTGATCTGATAGATTGCCACGCCCCGAAATATTGGGGCTCGCAATGACATTACTGTCTTTCTCTTCAATGAGCGGACAAACTACAAAGGCCTGCCGTCCCGCTTTAATCTGACGACGGATAAAATCATACGCCTTCATCCGATTACATGGCTCAACATAGCGGGTTTTAATCTCTTTTCTATTTTTCGGTTTTTCTGAAATTACCGAAATATCCAAATCGCCGAACAATGAGAGATGAAGCGTTCGCGGAATCGGTGTCGCCGTCATGCTTAAGAAGTGGGGAGTTTGGGGTCTGGTGTTGGGAGTTTCCGCTCCCCCCTCCCCACCCCCTACTCCAAACTTTTGCAATGCTTGGCGTTGCTTTACCCCAAAACGGTGTTGTTCATCGATTATCACCATCGCGACATTTTCTAACTCGACTTTCTGCTGGATTAGAGCTTGTGTGCCGATGACGATATCACAATCTTGAGGACCAGTCTTTTTCTTGTTGTCATTCCGGACTGCGACTTGAGATCCGGAATCCAGTTTATTAAGTTCCTGGATTCCCGCTGGAGTTTTACCCCGCACTTGTTGCGGGGCGGGAATGACACTCTGAATTTTTTTAATATTCGATGTCATCAGCCCAATACTAATCTCTGGATGTTTTTCAAACAATTTACAAAATGTCTCGAAATGTTGTGTCGCTAAAACTTCCGTCGGTACCATCAAAGCGGCACGATACCCATTTTTAACGGTTGCAAATGCGGCGATTGCCGCCACCACCGTCTTGCCGCTGCCGACATCGCCATTTAAGAGACGGTTCATCGGCATCGGTTTTTTTAAATCTTTAATAATCTGCCATGTCGCCTTTTTTTGGTCCCCCGTCAGGGTAAAAGGCAGTGACTCGGTATATTCTCTTAATGTTTTCTCATCGATTTTCATCGCCGCTGCCGATTCTTTTTTCAAATCCTGTCTTGCGATTTTCGCCCGAAGCGAAATCATCAGCAATTCATCAAAAGCAATCCTTTTTCTTGATTCACCTAGAAGCTCGATGCTTTTGGGGAAATGTAACTCTGTTATTGCTTGTGTCAGACCATACATTTTGTATTGCTCTAATATCTGTCTTGGAAGATATTCATCAATTTTAGAAATTAGAAATTTGGAATCAGAAATTAATTTCCCGAGAAAATTACTATTTATCCCCCGCGTCTCGGGATAGATCGGGATGATGGCCGCATCGCGTCTTCGCATCGGGGATTCCATTGCAAAACCGCCGCCGAAATCATCATAAGAAACTTTTCCACGGAAAAACCATTCGCTTCCCGGTTTTAAGTAATTCTTTAGAAAGGGTTGGTTAAACCAAACTAATTTAATTGAACCACTGCCGTCTTCGGCAACCGCCTCGGTAATTTTGATATGCCGGCGGGGGGAATACTTGTTTGAAACACCGATGATTCTGGCTTTGATTGTTACAATAGATGTGTCATCCCGGACATGCCTACCGGACAGGCAGGCTTGATCCGGGATCCAACCCGAGATTCCCGCTTTCGCGGGAATGACAGTATTTTTTGTGTTAAATCTTCCCAACTCAGATATTTTAGTAATATTGGTGTAATCCTCATACCGTCTTGGCCAATGAAAAATCAGGTCGCGGGCGGTCTCAATACCGAGACGATGTAATTTTTCGGACAACTTTGGACCGACCCCCTTCAAATATTGGATCGGTTTTTCTAGTTCGGGCATGAATCTATTTAACCAGATTGGAGAGCAACATCGCAACCGTTACTGGACCGATTCCGCCTGGGACGGGCGTATAGTATGAGGATTTGTGATAAGCCGCCGAATCGACATCGCCTTTCAGTTCCCCGCCGACCTCGGAAGTTCCGGCGTCAATTAGAACGACACCGTCTTTAATCATTTCCGGTTTGACAATCTCCGGTTTGCCGACAGCCGAAATGATAATGTCTGCTTCTTTAATTAATTTGGTTGTCTTTTCTGTATTTGAATCCAAAACAGTTAATTTATTTATTTTACCTTCTAAATATCTAGCTAATGGTTTTCCCACCAAGAAACCATTGCCGACGATCACTGCATTTGAATTTTCAAGATCGATATTTGATTCTTTGATCGCTCTGTCGATTGCCGCAATTACCGGCGGCGGGAAATCTGAATCAAGACCGGCGCAATACCGCAAACCATCGACATCTTTTTTGGAATCGATTGTTTTGATAATTTCATCACGATTTAAGTCATTAGGGACCGGAATCTGGACCATTATACCAGTTATATTTTCGTCGTCATTCAATTTTTTAATAGTTTTTGTAACTTCGTCTTGCGAAATATTTTCATCAAAATAATTTAGATTAACATCGATTCCAATCTTGTTGGCCAATTTTTTCTTCAATCCGATATAAGCGACCGAAACGGGATCGCCGCCGATAAGGATTACGGCCAGGACCGGCTTTTTTTTCATTTTTTCAATCTTTGATTCTAGTTCCTCCAAGATTTCATCTCTGATTTTTCGGCCATCAAATGTTATCATTTCTTTTTGTCCCGATAGTTCTTAATCGCATTGTGTATCCCATCCGCTGAAAGGATTGAGCAGTGATATTTCTGCTTTGGCAAGATTCCCAGAGCTTTGTTGATGTCATCACGGGTAACTTTCAGAGCTTCGTCCAGAGTTTTGCCTTTGACTAATTCCGTCATCATAGAAGATGAAGCGATCGCCGCCGCACAACCCAAAGTTTTAAATTTGATATCTTTTATCACCTCTTTACCTGCCTTTTTTTCAACTTTGATATAGATATACATAATGTCGCCGCAACGGGCATTGCCAACCTCACCGATTCCATCGGCATTCTTAATCTCGCCCATATTGCGCGGGTTATAAAAATGGTCGTAAACTTTTTCTGAATAATCTTCCAAGCAATTCCTTTCAGGAATTAGATAAAAGTTAATAAGATAGAAGTTAATGTGCAAATTCTTATATCTTTTATCTCTTATCATCTATCTTCAATGAAACGGGCTCATTTTTCTTATTTTTTCAATAATTTCCGGCAGTATTTCCAAAACTTTATCGATATCCTGTTCCGATGTCTTGCGACCGAGCGAAAAACGGATCGAGCCGTGAGCTTTTTCGGGCGAAATTCCCATTGCTGAAAGTACATGGCTTGGTTCAAGCGTTCTGGAAGTGCAGGCCGATCCGGTCGAGACGGCGATTCCCTTGTTGTCCAGATAGAGCAGGATTGATTCGCCCTCGGCATTTATAAAACTGATGTTTACAATTGCCGGACTTAGATTTTTCTTCTCGCCGTTCAATCTCGATTTTGGGATGTTTTTTAAGATACCATCAATCAAACGGTCACGCAAGACCGAGAGCTTGCTATTTAAACCAGTCTTTTTTTCCGCCGAAATAAGCTCTATAGCTTTGGCAAAGCCGACAATTCCGCCCAGGTTTTCTGTCCCGGCCCGCATTCCCCATTCCTGACCACCTCCGGTGATTTCCGATTTGACCGGAGTCCCCGCTTTGATGTAAAGTGCCCCGACTCCCTTTGGACCATAGACTTTGTGGGCGGTAAATGTTAAGAAATCGACACCTAATTGATTAACATCAACATTGCAGTATTCAATTGCTTGCACCGCATCGGTGTGAAAACAAATCTTCTTATCTCCCTTTTTTAACATCTCACCGATTTCCCGTATCGGTTGGATCGTGCCGACTTCGTTGTTTATATACATAATTGAGACAAGGA
>ERZ1292623.2106-Hain-H51-01um-R1-2106-length-18242-cov-9_pt1 | contig 18242 bp, 23 predicted proteins | sample MGYA00564398_ERZ1292623 | MGnify/ENA primary metagenome ERZ1292623 (study PRJEB36523, sample SAMEA6512633) | groundwater metagenome | collected 2019-01-07 | study: AquaDiva: Metagenomics assemblies of 32 groundwater samples | reverse complement strand
GTAATATCAGGTATTACTTAATATTGCTGGTGGGATTCCACTTAGAATACAGGAACGTTCTTAGATTTGACACATTGAACCTATAGTTATAAAATTACTTATATGATTGAGTCTCAAACAGATACCACACAGATAACTCCCTTAATTGGTATTGTAGATAGTAATCCAAGACAGCTTAAAAAGACAACACTTATAGTTAAAGAAGCAGGATACAGGATTGCTACGGCTTCTGATGGATTAGCTGCACTTAATCTTGTCGCAGAGCGTGATCCAGATTTACTTATCTTAGGTGATCCTTTGGATAAATTGAGTACACAGGGACTAGTTACTAGGATGAGAGAATTTACTTCATTACCGGTTATAGTTTTGGGATACAGTGATGATGAGGATTACCAAGCTGGAATATTAAACGGAGGGGCCGATAATTACTCAGTAAAAGGAGAAGTTAGCGATAGAGAATTATCCGCTAGAATTGGAGCGCTACTTCGTAGAGCAAACATGGGACCTGACCAAAAACAGCAGGCGATATCTACTAATGGAGAGTTGGCAATTGACTTTGGTCAACATCTAGTGAAATTAGAAGACAGAGAGATTCCACTTACTCCGACAGAATATGAAATACTTGCTTTGCTTGCCAGAAATATGGGTAAAACCGTACTTCAAGAAGATATCGGATTAGAAGTTTGGGGTTCAGGGCTTGAGTATTATACTACTTTCTCGGATGGAGAACACATGCTTAGGATAAATGTGGACCGCATACGTAAAAAACTCGGAGAAAATTTCTATAATCCTCATTTTATAATTACCCAGCTTGGAGTTGGATACATGATGCCGAAAGTAGATGAATTGATTGAATTTCAAATTGGTCCTATAGATTATAAGTATCAAACTAACAAGGATCAACCATATCCGATATCAAGATCAGAAACTGAAAAAGCTGTTGTGCTTGCAGATGGCCAACGATTAAATGTCTCAGGGCAGATAAGAGAAGTAATCAATATTGTCCGTTCGCTTCCTGAAGGAATGTCTGTGCGTACAACAAGTTTAATGGTTGCGCTTGGTATTTCTAGAAGCGCATGCAGAGGACGTATCCAGCGTACAAGGATTGCCTTGGGAGGGTCTGGTTATACAATTGGAAATGCGAACTCTCCCGGATTCGGATTAGAAGCTCGATATTATTGGAAAAAAGTAGGATAAAAAAATTATTGCTTTTTGAATGTAAGCTTGTTAAAATATTCATCATTAAACATCTATCAGTTTAGGTTTTCCTGAATCTATACTGCTGGTAGAGGTGATCAAGGAAAACTATGTACAAACTTCCTAAAATTGAAGAATTATTAGAAGCAGGTGTCCATTTTGGACACCAAGTTAGGCGTGGTCACCCTAGAATGAAACCCTTTATATATGGTGCAAGAGATGGGGTGCATATTATTGATTTAACTAAATCTGATAAGTACCTAAAAGAGGCTTGTGAGTTTGTAGAAAATTTAGGCAAACAGGGGAAGGTTTTGCTTTTTGTGGGCACCAAAAAGCAGGCCAGGCCAATTGTGGAAGAGCTTGCCAAAAAACTAGAAGCTCCATATATGGTGGAAAGATGGATAGGGGGATTTTTAACCAATTTTGATGAAATCCAAAAAAATGTAAAAAAGCTAAAAGAGCTCAAGGAAGCAAAGGAAAAAGGGGAACTTAAAAAATACACCAAAAAGGAGCAGCTTTTAATAGACAGAAAAATCAGTAAATTGGAAAAAGATTTTGCAGGTGTGATGGACTTGGTTGTTCTTCCGGATGCAATTTTTGTAACTGATGCGGTTTCAGATAATATTGCAGTAAGGGAAGCCAGTAGAATCAAAATACCCGTTGTGGCACTAGCGGATTCAAACTCTGATCCGACTTTAGTTGATTATCCGATTCCTGGTAATGATGATGCTATAAAATCTATTAAAATACTTGTTGAAGCGATAGCGTCTGCATATGGTGAGGGGAAGAAGGAAGCAGGAAGGAAGGCAGATAAAGAAGTAAAAAGGCTGGAAAAAGAAGCAACAAAATCCGCCTCCGCCAAGGCTTCCCTCGACTCTGCTCGGGACAAGTCGGCGGACAAGGAAGGAATTGATGAAGAGCTAAAAGTAGACCCCGATTCAATCGGGGTAGAAGTGGCTGCAGCAGAAGAAATGGTAGAGAAAAAAGCTGTTAAGGATGCAGAAAGAGTAGTATAGTAAGTACCAAGTGTCCAAGCACCAAGTACCAAACAATGACCAAATTATAAAATTTAAATTTTTAAAATTGGTTATTAGAATTTGTTTGGAGGACTTGTAATTTGGTACTTGGAAAACTTATGAAAATAGAAGACATAAAAAAACTAAGAGAAGAAACTGGTGCCGGGATAGCTGATTGTAAGGAGGCCTTGAGTTTATCAAAGGGCAGTTTTGAAGAGGCTGTAAAATGGTTAAAACAAAAAGGTTTAGATAAAGCTTCCTCAAAATCCGGTAGAGAGGTTAAAGCCGGGATTGTGGAAGTTTATTCCCATGGGGGGAAAGTAGGAGTTTTAGTTGAGGTTTTGTGTGAAACAGACTTTGTGGCTAAAACTTCCGATTTTAAAAATCTGGCCCATGAACTTACTCTTCAGGTGGCCTCAATGAACCCTTCATCCGTAGAAGAGCTACTTAAGCAAGAATATATTAGGGATGTAACACAAACCGTTGATCAACTGGTTAAGTCAGTTAGCGGTAAGCTTGGAGAAAATATACAAGTAGGACGGTTTGAAAGAATAGCATTAGGGGAATAAAGTGGATCCAATACTTACTGCATCAAGTGAAGAGATAGAAGCTGCACTTCACCATTTTACAATGGAAGTTGCCGGCATTAGAGCAGGCAGGGCAAACCCTTCTTTAATTGAAAATATTCCTGTTTCTGCTTATGGGGGAGTGATGAAGCTTAATGAGTTGGGTAATATTTCAGCACCTCAACCTACACTTCTAACAGTTTCCGTTTGGGATGCATCGATTTTGGATAATGTTATAAAAGCCATACAGGAGGCAAATTTAGGTTTAAATCCTTCAAATGAAGGAATCTTGATTCGTCTTCCTATACCGTCTCTGACAGCTGAAAGAAGGGAAGAATTTATTAAGCTTTTACATCAAAAAATAGAGCAGGCTAGAGTTGAAATAAGACAAATAAGAGGGGATTTTAGAAATGGATGGAAAAAAGAGCAAGATAATGGTCAGATAAGCGAGGATGAATTTTTCAGAAGAGAGAGATTACTGCAGGAACTGGTGGATAAAAAGATCATGGAGGTGGAACAGATTGGGAAAAGTAAAGAAGAAGCATTAACGCAAATTTAATTTTTAAACTATGATATTTTCAATAATAATTTTCATAATTACACTTCTTATCCTGGTTCTAATTCATGAACTGGGCCATTTTCTTTTTGCAAAAAGATTTGGAATAAAAGTAGAAGAATTTGGCTTTGGCATTCCTCCTAGAGCTTGGGGTAAAAAGATAGGAGAAACTCTAATCTCTATAAACTGGCTCCCTTTGGGAGGATTTGTAAGACTTTTTGGTGAAGATGAGGTTGACAAAAAAGTTTTAGAGGATAGACGCTCATTTGCATCCCAAACTGTTGAGAAAAGAATTTTAGTTGTAATAGCTGGAGTTTTAATGAATATAGTCCTAGCTTGGATTCTTTTCTATGGATTATTATTTGCACAAAATTTCAGAATGATTTATCCGACTACTGAACCGGTTGTGTTTGTGGTAAAACTTGAAGATGATTTTCCTGCAAAAGAAGCTGGAATAAAAGTTGGGGAGAGAGTTTTATCAGTAGACGGTGTGGATGTTAATACAATTGAAGAAACCAGAGGTTTAATAAAGAAAAAGGAGGGGCAAGAGATAACTCTAACTTTATCCGATTTGGATAAAAAAAATTTAAGAGATGTTACCGTTACCCCAAAGGCAGTAGAAGGAGGCCCGATTATAGGAGTAGTTTTTAGCCCCCTTGCTTTTAAACAATATGTAACACCAATAGAAAAAATATTCTCCGGCATAACATATAGCCTCGATTTAACCAAACTGACATTCTCAGGATTTGGGATACTGTTTAGTGATTTAATTTCAGGAAATCTGAATAAGGCATCACAGTCTGTTTCCGGGCCTGTTGGATTGGCATCAGTTACAAACAATATTTTAAGTATTGGATTAGAAGCAATATTGCCATTCATATGGTTTGTCGGAGTCCTTTCCTTATCTTTAGGTATTTTTAATCTTTTACCAATTCCTGCACTTGATGGAGGAAGATTATTCTTTCTTCTAATTGAGTTTGTGACAAGGAAACGGGTAAAAGCCGAGCTTGAAAGAATAGTTCATCAAGTTGGATTTGCCGCACTTTTGGCTCTTGCTCTACTTGTTACATACTCCGATATCTCCAAAGTGATAAAATGAATAAGTGATTGTAAAACTGCTCACGATACTTACATTAATTTTAGCAATTGTTTTATTTCCTCCTGCTGTTTTGGCATTAATTTCTAATAATGCAATTCCGGGGGATGCAACTTATCCAATAAAAAGAGGTCTGGAGGAAATTATTTTAAAAATTGCATCAGTTCATCCAACAACAAAAACTTGGTTTTCTATTGAAAGATCCGGGAGAAGATTTGAAGAATCAAAACTCTTGCTTACAGCCGGCAAATCAGAAGCAGACGCTAGTTTGGATGAGCTTGTATCTCAAACAGAAGCTGTTTCAAAAGAGATTGCAAAAATACAAGATCCTGTAAAAAAGCAGGAGCTTAAAGAAAAGCTATCGCAAGAAATCAAAAAATATGATGCGGGTTTGGAAAAAGTCAAACAACAAATTGCTCAAAGTGCATCGGGACCCAAACAACCATCAGTTGTATCTACTCCAATACCGAGTTCTAGTGTTTCATCGTATACAACCCCGACCTTTGCAACGCCGACACCTTCTCTAACATCTCAACCTTCTTCTCGACCTTCTGCTCAACCGTTATCAAGAGTAACTCCAATACCAACTCCTAGACCAACAACTACATCTAAACCCAGTCCTATACCAAGATTTACCCCAACCCTAACACCAATTCCCACTCCGTCTCCATCTCCATCTCCATCCCCATCCCCATCCTCGTCTCCGTCTGCGCCACCAATACCGACTTATCCAACACCTGTAAACCGATCCGATTGTGATGCAATATTGCAACGGATAGAAAAAGCTCAATGCAGATTAGGATTCACTAGAGAGGGTTTAAGCGCACTTTCAGTTCCCCATTCCCCTGAACCAAATTTACCTGATTCATCCAGACAAAATAGAAATGATAAAGAAAATGATAATAGAGGGAAGGATAGCGGGAGAGCAAGAGAAAATGATGGAGAAATAGATCATGGAAACTCAGAAAAAAATTTGGATAGAGGAGATAATGGAAATAGGGGACGGGCTAGGGATCGTTGACAGACAGTGTGGGTGTTGATAGAATTTTTTGATGATAAAAGGTCAAATTACATATGAAGATTTTGATAAGGTTGATATAAGGGTAGGGAAAGTTATTAAGGTTGAGGATTTTCCAGAAGCCCACAAACCTGCTTATAAGCTGACCATAGATTTTGGTCCAGAGATCGGTATCAAAAAATCCAGTGCCCAAGTTGTGAAACATCATACAAAAGAGGAACTTCTCAAAAGGTTAGTTGTTTGTGTTGTTAATTTTGCTGAAAAACAAATAGGACCATTCGTTTCTCAAGTTCTAACACTTGGACTTGATGATGGAACAGAAGATGCCAGTAATTGGATAGTACTAACACCTTTAAAAGATGTACCATTAGGAAGAAGGGTAAAGTAATGGCAGATCAAGTTAAATCAATTACTAAAAAAAGTAAAGATATTTCAGGCTGGTATAATGATGTGGTTGAGCGTGCACAACTTGTTGAACATGGTCCTGTTAAAGGGACAATGATTTGGAAACCTAGGGGTTTTGCTTTATGGGAAGAGATTCAAAAAAATCTGGATGTTAAAATTAAAGACCTGGGAGCAAAAGCTGTTTATTTTCCTCTTTTTATTCCGGAAAGTTTTCTAAAAAAAGAAAAAGAACATATAAAAGGTTTTTCTCCTCAACTTGCAGTAGTCACACATGCCGGTGGAGAAAAACTAAAAGAGCCAATTGTGGTTAGGCCAACATCCGAAACAGTAATGTATGAGGCTTTCTCAAGATGGATTCAAAGTTGGAGGGATTTACCGCTTATTATAAACCAATGGGCCAATGTTGTTCGCTGGGAAATGCGACCATACTATTTTTTAAGAACTACTGAATTTTTATGGCAGGAAGGACATACTGCTCATGCTACAAATGAAGAGGCTCAAGTTATGGCTGAGATGGCTTTAAAAATGTATGTTGATTTCTATCAAAAAGTTTTGGGTCTATATGGTTATGCCGGAAGAAAATCAGAATCAGAAAAATTTCCTGGCGCAGATACAACATTAACATATGAAATTTTAATGCCTGATGGAAAAGTTGTCCAAGGATGCACTTCTCACAATTTAGGACAAAACTTCTCAAAGGTCTTTAAAGTGGATTATCAGGACGAGAAAGGTCAAAAGCAGCTAGTTTATCAGACCTCGTGGGGTTTATCTTCAAGATCAATTGGTGCAATGATTTTGATGCATGGAGATGATAATGGCTTAGTGTTACCTCCAATGCTAGCACCGCATCAGGTTGTGATAATCCCAATAATTACAAAATCTTCAGATAAAGAAAAAATAAGAAATTTAGCAGACAAGGCTTTTGAAATATTGGAAATAAACAATGTAAGGGTTAAGCTGGATGATAGTGATCAGTCACCAGGATGGAAATTTAATCAATACGATTTGGAAGGTGTTCCCATAAGAATAGAAATAGGGTCTACGGAAGCTAAAGATAATAGATTCCGTATTGTCAGAAGGGATAACAAACATAGTTTTGATATTCATGTTAATGCACTTGGAGCTGAAGTTAGTAATCTTTTAAAAGAAATTCAAATAGAAATGCTTGATAATTCAAGAGATTTTACTTATAAAAATACAAGACAAGCTGATACTTATTCAGATTTTAAAAAGATCATGAGCAGTAAAAGGGGATTTATAGAGGCTTTTTGGTGTGAGGCTGAAAGTTGTGAGACGGCAATTAAACAAGAAACAAAAGCTACAACAAGATGTTTACCTTTGGATGCCATTGAAGCAAATGGGGAATGTATTTATTGTGGCAAGAGGGCCAAATTCCGTTGGCTCTTTGGTCAATCTTACTGAATAGTTGATATAGTTTGTTCTTGAAGTGGACGATCGTACAAGCAAGTGAATCACCACAAAGGTTTCAATTCTGCCTTGTATGGGATATCTCTTTTACGATCAATAGGTCGAGGACTATAATGAAAAGTTAACTCCAATCCTTCAACCTTTTGGTCATAGGTTTGTACATGATGACTTTTGGAAAGTTGCTGAACTCCAGAAGAAACAAATAAAGTTAAGGTTTCTGTTTGACTTCTGCTAATCCAGGCATGCCGCATCAGTATAAGTCTAGCTGTATCAATTACCACTAAAAATGGGGTTCTGCTAAGATCTATCAAAAAAAATACTAGACCATTATGTCGCTGATAATTTTCTACATCTCGATCTGTAGGATCTACTGAAACTACAGTGCTTAAAATGGCTTCCCCATATCTCCCACTGAGAATTTCAGCTAATTCTTGTCTCATAGCAATGGATAATAGTAACTCCAGGCTTAATTGTCAAATCTTGCAAAACAAACCCTAATTGATTTTAAAATCCATTTCTGCTACATTACCATGAAGTTATGATTGCAAAAGACATTCAAAAACAACCAAAGAGTTTAGTTGAAGTGGTAGTTACTGTTCCTTGGACTGATCTTGAACCTAAATGGAATGAGATTCTTAACCGTTTGGGAGCTGAGGTTGAAATTCCTGGTTTTAGAAAAGGTGCTGCTCCTGCCAACATGGTTGAAAATCAGCTTGGGGCTAAACTTCAGGATGAGGTTTTAAAGGTAGCTATGCCACAATTTTTGATTGAGGCTCTTAAAGGCACTGATATTATCCCAATTGATTATCCAAAATATAATTTAGTATTTTTTGTAAAAGGACAGCAGCTTCAATATAAAGCAACTATTACAAATAGGCCAGCTGTTACTGTTGGTAATTACAAAACAATTAAAGTGACGAGACCTACTTTAAAATCTGTTACAGAAGAAGAGGTGCAAAAAGTAATTGATGATCTATACAAAAGATGGAAAGTGAGATCCCCCTCCGCTGAAGCTTCTGGGGACAAGCAGCCCGCTGGCTCTGGTGGTTCAATTAATTTCCAGGGTGGTCAGCAACCACAAACTACACCGGCAAATGGGCAACCCGACTCTGCCGGACCGGATGATACTTTTGCAAAAGCAATGGGGGCACTTAGTATGAATGATCTAAAAGATAAAGTCAGGAAAGATTTGGAAGCAAATGTTAAATACAACAATGAACTGGATTTTGAGGAAGCAATTCTGCAAGAAGTAGAAAAAATGACAACCGTAGAGCTGCCTGACATTTTAATACAGGATGAACTAAACAGAATGCTGGTTTCGCTGCAAAGAAGGGTTGCTGATATGGGACTTTTGCTTGAAGATTATTTGAAAAATCAGGGTAAAACCCTGGAACAGCTTAAAAATGAATGGAGGGGGCAAGCTGAAAAAAATGTAAGAATGGAACTTGGACTTGCAGAAATTGCAAGGGCCGAAAATGTGACTATTTCGGATACTGAACTCCAAGCTGAAATAGATAAGATTACTGATGCCAGGGTTAAAAAACAATTTGATGCTCAAGAACCAAAACTTCATCTAAGACATGCTCTAAGACAAACCAGAACCCTGGATCTTCTAAAAAAGCTTGTCACCCAGCAGTTATGAGAGTATAATGTTTCCTAGGAGGTGTTTTTCTTTGAGCATAGTGGTTAAAGCTGGACCCGGTGATTCAACAGATTCGGTTATAAGGAAATTTCAAAAAAAAGTAGTTGCAGAAGGATTAGTACAAGAGATTAGAGAAAAATCAGTTTATAGAAAACCTTCCCAACTTCGTCAGGAGTATTTGGCGGAAAAAAGACGCAAGATTATGCGGGCTAAAAGGTATAATGGATGATGCTAATAGATAATATAAGTTCGGATCTTAAAGATGCACAACTGGCTCGTGATGAGATTAAGGTTTCAACTTTAAGATTACTGCTTTCTGAAATTCATAACAGCCAAATCCAAAAAGGAAGCGATCTTTCTGATGAGGAATTACTTGCTGTTGTCCAGAAAGAAGTCAAAAAAAGAAAGGAAGCAGCAGCAGGTTTCAGGCAAGGTGGTATAGAGGTTCAAGCACAAAAGGAAGAAGTAGAACTTGCTATTTTAGAAAGCTACTTACCTGCGAGTCTGTCAAATGAGGTGTTGACTAAAATTGTGGAAGATACTATAACGGAAGTAGGGGCAAAATCTTTGGCTGATATGGGGAAGGTGATGGGGATGGTAATGAGTAAGGTTAAGGGCCAAGCAGATGGAAATACTGTAAGCGCATTGGTAAAGGAGAAGCTAGGATAAGAGTAACTAAGAAAGAGTGAAGAGTCAAGAAAAAAAGACTCATCACTAGATACTCTTATCCTCTTATACTAAATTATGATTAACATCATTGTTTCATCCGATCCCAGATATAAAGTTAACAGGGAAACTATTAGATTTACAGTGCTTTCTGTTTTACAAAAAAATCGAATTTCAGGTCGTGTAGAACTTGGTATAAATATTGTGGGTGATAGGAAAATGCACGAGTTAAATAGAAAGTACCGCGGCATTGATTCCACAACAGATATCCTATCCTTTGCTTTGGAAGATTCTAATCCTGCCTCGCTTCAGCATGTTCCAAGAGTTGGTTTTGTTGCAGCCCCTGACAGGATCTTAAGATTGGGTGATATTGTCATCTCATACCCGCAAGCTTTGGAGGACGCTGCGTTAGATGGTATTTCTGTTGATGAAGAAGTAAAAAATCTTTTGGAACACGGGATGCAGCATCTTTTAGGCATTTACCATGGATACTAATTCTGCTTTCTATCTTAAATACCGCCCTCAAGCATTTGATCAACTAGTTGGTCAGGAAACAGTTAAAAAAAGTTTGTCCGATGCTTTTAAAAGTAATAGATTATCCCATGCCTATCTTTTTGTGGGCCCAAGAGGAACAGGTAAAACTTCAACTGCCAGAATTTTGGCCAAAATGGTGAATTGTGAAAGTGTGGATGTACCATGCAACAAATGCTCTACATGTATTTCCATAACGGACGGAAGCAACCTGGACCTTATTGAAATTGATGCAGCATCAAATAGGGGTATAGAAGATATAAGGTCCTTAAGAGAGAAAATTAAACTTGCACCAACTTCTTCTAAAAAAAAGGTTTACATAATTGATGAAGTGCACATGTTAACGACAGAGGCTTTTAACGCGCTACTTAAAACTTTGGAAGAACCCCCTAAGCACGCTCTTTTTATATTGGCAACAACCGATGCGCAAAAAATTCCACAGACAATAGTCTCCCGCTCAACAAGATTAGATTTTTCTTTAGCTTCCTTGAAAGATTTGAAAGAAGCTCTGGATAAAATTATAAAAGTGGAAAAGATTGATATTGATAGTGATGCTCTTACTATTTTGATGAAAAAGGCTGATGGATCCTTTAGGGATGGGATTAAGATGCTTGATCAGGTTGCAAGCAAAGATGGAAAGATTAATGCTAAAGATATAATAGGTAACTTTAGATCTATAAGTTTTGATAATTTGGAACAACTTTTACAAAATTTTTCCGCGAATAAAACTTCCGAGGGCTTAATGAAAATTCAAAAACTTATAGATTTCGGAGCAGATGTTAAAGAGGTTTTATCTTCACTTATGGATTTATTTAGAAATCTTATGTTTATAAAAAACGGGTTGGGGGAAAATTTAGTGAAACCTAATCTAACTTCTGAAAATTACGAAAGACTAACAGTTCTGGCAGAGAAATTTGAAAATAAACAAATTGTTAGAAATTTGGAAATTTTACAAAAAGCAATGGAGCAGCTGAAATTTACAACAATACAATCATTGCCACTTGAGTTGGCGGTAGTGGAAATGACACAAAGTGTCATTCTGAGTCCAAAGGACGAAGGATCTCTTGCTCGCCTCGTCTCCGACGAGTCGGAGCGGGCGAATGCAAGGTCTGAAACAAGTTCAGAGATTCTTCGCTTCGCTCAGAATGACAAAGAAGAAATTGTTGTTGAGTCCACCGCCAAACCAGTATCTGTGACTACAAGTCCTTCTGATTCTCCTGACATAGCAAAGCTTAAAGAAAAATGGACTTTTGTACTGGAGACGATAAGGCCTTACAATTTCTCTCTGGAGGCGCTACTTCGTTCTGTCAGAGTAAGTAGTATAACCGACGTAAATGTTATTATGGAAGTCCCATACTCTTTCCATCAAAGAATTTTGGAAGCTCCAAAAAATCGCGATATTTTGGAAGGGGTTTTATCCGATATTTTGGGAAGGCAAATTAGAGTATCTTGTGTTTTAGGAACAAGGCCAATGCGAAAAGAAGAGATTGCAAATATTGAAATTGCAGAGGATGATGACATAATTAGAGTTGCTTCAGAAATTTTTAATTCTGAATCCGTTAATTAAATACCTGCAATAACATATTTGTCTCATTGATAAAATATAAGTAATATGATATAATTATTAATATGGAAACTTTGACTACCATTACACCTAAGTTTCAAGTGCATATACCTGTTTCAATCCGGAAAAAGATAGGCCTTAAAAAACACGGAAGAGCTTTGATTAGAGCTGAGAAAAAAAAGATTATAATTGAACCTATGAAGTCTGATTTTTTATCGCTGGCAGGAAAGTATAAAGTAAAGAATCCAATTCCGGCAGAAAAGATTCGGGATTATATTGATTATGCTGACGGAAAAAGGTAGAGAAAGTGAAAGTATTTATAGAGACAAGTATCTTCATCAGATTTCTAGTAAGAGATAATGATAAGAAATTAGCAGAATGCGTTAGTCTTTTTAATCTTATTGAAGAAGGAAAGTTAATACCATATATTTCAAATACGGTAATATCAGAAATTTTATTTGTTCTTACCAAGATATATAAAATTTCAAAATTCTCTGCGTTAGGAGATATTGAAAAAATTTTCAATTTTCGTAATATAACAGTTATAGAGAAAACAAATACCCCTGGATCACTCTCACTTTTTAAAAAATATTCTATAAAATATGGAGACTGTTTAATTGCAACTCAAGTCCCAAAAGGGGTAGCTATTGTCACTTACGATACAGATTTTTCTAAGATCCCTTCTGTAAAATCTATTCCCCCGGCAGAAATTTTTAATTCTGACTCTGTAAATTAGTGACTAGTTGATAGAATCTAGAATCTAGAGTCTAGACTCTTGACTCTAGTCACTAGACTCTGTAATCTTTACACCTATGGCATCCAAAGTTTTTCCATTAATTAAAGAAGAAGCTCATCGTCAAAAATACGGACTTGAGATGATACCTTCTGAAAACTATACATCTGAAAATGTTATGAAAACCATGGGATCAATTCTTACTAACAAATATTCAGAAGGTTTCCCCGGTGCAAGATATTATGGAGGAAATGAGGTTATTGATAAGATAGAAAGATATTGTCAGGATTTAGCTAATAAACTTTTTGGGACCTCTCATGCAATAGTTCAACCTCATAGTGGCTCGCCAGCAAATTTAGCAATAGCTTTGGAACTGGCTGGTCCAGGAGGTACAACTTTGGGACAAAGTTTAGTTGCAGGTGGTCATTTAACATTTGGTGCTTCTGCCTCTTGGACAGGTAAAATATTTAATGCAATTCAATATGGAGTTGATCCAAAAACTTGGAAACTAGATTTAAATGAAGTAAGGGCTTTGGCAAAAAAACACAAGCCAAAATTTATTTGGGTAGGTACTACAGCTTATCCTTATCAAATAGATTATAAAGGTTTTGCAGAAATTGCAGATGAGTTAGGATGCTTTTTAGTTGCAGATACGTCTCACATTTCAGGACTTATTGTTACAGGATATCATCCTTCACCTGTGCCATATGTTGATGTAATAATGACCACAACACACAAAACTTTAAGAGGCCCAAGAGGAGCCATGATTTTAATAACCAAAAAAGGTTTAGAAAAAGACCCCGAGCTAGCAAAAAGATTGGAAAAGTCTGTAATGCCTGGTTTACAAGGGGGGCCACATGATCATCAGACAGCAGCAATAGCAGTTGCATTAGAAGAGGCATTAAAACCATCATTTAAAAAATACATTGGACAGGTTGTTAAAAATACAAAAGTATTAGCTCATGAATTGGGAACTGTTTCAGAGGTTCATTTAATTCTTCTTAGTCTAACTAGTTATGGATATGGCATGGGTTATCAAGCTCAATATGCATTAGAAGAGGCAGGAGTTACAGTGAATAAAAATACAATTCCTGGTGAGCCCGCTTCTGCTTTTTATCCATCTGGGATAAGATTGGGAGCTGCTGCCGTTACAACAAGGGGTATGCATCAGAAAGATATGATAAAAATTGCGTCATGGATTAAAAGAGCTTTAAAAGAAATAAAAGGGATGGATTTACCAAAAGAACAAGAAAAAAGAAAAGATTTCCTAAAAGAGGTTAAGAAAAAACTTAGAGAAAATAAAAATTTAAAACAAATTAGAAAAGAAGTTGAAGCTTTTGCTGGAAAATTCCCTGTACCTGGGATACAATAATCCTCATGGTTCATCTAATAGACGGTAAAGTACTAGCTAAAGTTCGTGAGGAAGAATTAAAATTAGAGATCTCAAGTTTAGGTTATACTCCCAAAGTTGCCTCAATTGTTATAGGCAGTGACGCTCCTTCTCTTTTATATACTAAAATGAAACAAAAAAAAGCAACTGATGTTGGGATAAACTTTGAGCCAAAGTATTTTTCATCAGATACTCCATATAATGAACTTGTTAATTTTATAAGAAAACTAAATGAAGACTTAGAAGTTAATGGGATCATGATTCAGCTTCCCATACCTGATGAATTTTTAAAAGGTAAAGACTGGAGAGAAATTTTAGCTGAAATTAAAATAGAGAAAGATGTTGATGGATTAAGGTATCCAGACTCCAAATTTCTGCCAGCAACTGCCAGAGCAGTTTTATCAATTTTGGATGATGAGAAAATTGAAGTTAAAAATAAAAAAGTAATAGTTTTAGGAAGAAGCAATCTGGTCGGTAAACCTGTAGCAGATGAACTAATAAATAGAGGAGCAAATGTCAGTGTTGTGCATAGTCAGACTCCAAACCCCAAAGAAATTACACTTGCGGCAGATATTATTATAAGTGCTGTTGGGAAACCGCATCTAGTTAAAGGGGATTGGATAAAAAATGGGACAGTAGTTATAGATGTTGGTACATCTGAAGACAAGGAAACTGGAAAAATTGTAGGAGATGTAGATTTTGAGGAGGCTAAATTAAGGGCTTCAAAAATTACTCCTGTCCCCGGAGGAGTTGGACCAATGACAGTTATATCCTTGATGGAAAATGTGTTAGAATCAGCAAAAGGGAGGAATTAAAAACGTGGGCTTAATGGATGGGCTAAAACAGCTTGGCGATCTTAAAAAAATGAGGGGTCAGGCCATGGAAGTGCAAAAAAGACTTGCACAAATTAAGATCACAATAGAACATAAAGGTGTAACTGTTGTAATGACTGGGGATCAAAAAGTTCAATCCATCTCCGGAGAGATGGAACCTTCTAAAGTTACGGAGGCTGTAAATGAAGCATTAAAACAATCCCAAAAAGTAGCAGCTGATGAAATGAGAGGACTTATGGGTGGTATGGGTATGCCGGGGGCGTAAAAATGAGCGAACGTCCAATCTGGGTCTATAGACCCCAAACAAATCAAGAAGTAGTAGAAAGAAGCTTGGAAGAGCTAACTAGCCGAAGCAGAATTACCTATAGAAACCTCTTTGAAGCTATAGCAGATGTTTTCGCAACCAAATTAGGAGAAGAATGGGAGGGTGCTGATGAGCTGCGGTTGAAGGGTAGATCAGGGAATATTTGTATTGGATATACTGATCCATCTATGTGGTTAGAATCCTATGCAGAAAGTTGGATACAAGTGGGTGGTACTCACAATGATTTTAGGGATCAAGGCCAGGGTAGGGTAAAAGCTTATCAGCCTGATTTTGATAGGGAAACCTTTGGTACTTATGCTGTTCTTGACCAGATTCAGCGAAGAGAATTAGTTCTAGAGTTACTTGGAGGATTAAGATCAGAACCGCTCCAATAAAACAATTAATTATACATCCATACGTATGAGTGTACATTCTCTTACAGTTAAGTAGATTGCTTCGCTTCGCTCGCAATGACATTATGTAAATGGTAAAATCCAGAAGTTATGGCTCAAGTTCCAAAATCAGTTCAAAATTTAATTGAAGCTTTTGAGAGACTTCCGGGGATTGGTCCAAAAACCGCACAAAGGTTAACTTACTATCTTTTACATGCCCCAAGAGAAGAAGCACAAAAACTAGCTGATGCAGCCATCGCTATGAAAGATAAAACTAAAATATGTTCTACTTGTTTTAACATTGGAGAAGAAGATCCGTGTAATATATGCGACGATTCATCCCGTGACCAAACAATTATTGTAATTGTTGAAGACCCGTTAGATGTGCTAGCTTTGGAAAAATCAGGATATAAAGGTTTGTATCATGTTTTACATGGAGTTATATCACCTCTTGAAAATATAGGACCCGATGAAATTCATATAAGAGAACTTTTACCAAGACTAAAAAAAGGAGAGGTCAAGGAAATAATTTTGGCAACAAATCCAACAATGGAAGGAGAGGCAACAGCAATGTATATACAACGGTTACTTTCTCCACTAGGAGTAAAAATTACTAGGATAGCAAGGGGATTACCTGTTGGATCGGATTTGGAATATGCTGATGAGACAACTTTGTCCAGAGCCATTGAGGGAAGAAAGGAATATTAAGTTTTCCAAGATACAAATTACAAGTATTCCAAACAAATTATAATAACCAATATTTAAATATTCAAAAATTTAGAATTTGGTCATTTGTTTGGTACTTGGTGCTTGGATACTTGGTATTTTATAATAAGGATATGGCTAATTCTGCAAATGTGATAGGACAGTTTAAAGATGAAGTAGAAGAGGTATCAGAAGAAGTGGCAGAAGATGTTAAAGATTCTGTAGGGGAGATGATAGAACAAGGTGTTCAATCTGTTGCAGCTCCAACCCTTACTCCGCAACAAATTCAGCAAAAACAACTGGAAGAACAAAAAAAATTAGCTCAAGCCAGAAAAACCTTAAAGTGGTATCAAGATATAGCAGCAGCACAAAAGAAAATAAGCGAAGAAGAAAAGCAAAAAAAATTGCAAAGCCAACAGGTAGAAGAGCAGGAAAAACAAAAGAAAAGAATGGAAGAGGAAGAAAAAAAGAAAATAATTACTTCTCCAGCCAAAAAAACCCCTCAATTTCCTGGCCAAGCTCCCATAAGAGAAGATATAGCTTTATCAAGACCGGAACTTAAGGGCGGACATGGAAAAGGCGGATAATGCTTAAACTCTACAACAGCTTTTCCAGAAAAATAGAAGATTTTCAACCAATAAATGCTTCCCATGTCGGTATGTATACTTGCGGTCCAACTGTTTATGATTTTATGCATATTGGAAATTTAAGAACTTTCACTTTTTCAGATATTTTACACAGAACTTTAAAATCAAATGGTTATGAGGTGAAACTTGTAGAAAATATCACTGATATTGATGACAAAATTATTAGCAGGGCTAAAGAGAGAAGAATTACCACAGCAGAATTGGTAGATGAATATACAAAATATTTTCAAGAAGACATTTTAAAACTGAATATGCTTTCAGTTTCTGTCCAACCAAAAGCCACAGAGCACATTGGAAAGATGATTAAATTTATTGAAGAACTTATTAAAAAAGGATATGCATATGTAACAGAAGATGGATCAGTTTATTTTGATATTTCCAAATTTTCTGATTATGGAAAACTCTCGCAGCTGGATAAGAGAAGTATTCAAACCGGAACAAGAATATTATCTGATGAATATACAAAGGATAATGTGCAGGATTTTGCACTTTGGAAATCTGAAGAAAAAACTGAAGTTGGTTGGGATAGCCCTTGGGGTTGGGGTAGACCCGGTTGGCATATTGAGTGTTCTGTAATGAGTCAGGAGTATTTAGGGGACACTTTTGATATTCATGCAGGAGGTATTGACCTTTTATTTCCACATCATGAAAATGAAATTGCCCAATCTGAAGGAAGAACAGGAAAAAAATTTGTAAATTATTTTGTACACGGAGAACATATTTTGGTAGATGGAGAAAAAATGAGTAAATCTTTGAATAATTTTTTTACATTAAAAGATTTGGAAGAAAAGGGTTTTGATCCCCTGGCTTTAAAATATTTATTTCTAACTGCTCACTATAGAGACAAATTAAATTTTACCTGGAAATCTTTGGAAGCTGCACAAAATACTTTAAATAATTTAAGAGAAATTATTAGAGATTGGGATGAACCTAAAATTGGTTGCTCAGATTTTGAGACTAGGTTTATGGAGTCTATTAATAATGATTTAAATGCCCCACAAGCCCTTGCCATACTTTGGGGAATGATCCGTTCGGATTATCCAACGTCTGCAAAAGCAAAAACAATTTTAGAAATGGATGAAGTTCTGGGTCTTAAATTGGAAGATTATCTTGGGAAAAAAATAGAAGTTCCTGAAGAGGTAATGCATCTTGTAAGAAAAAGAGAACAAGCAAGAAATACAGGAGATTTTAAAGGAGCTGATAAATTAAGAAAACAAGTAAAAAAGATGGGTTATCAAATAGAAGATACTCCTTCTGGACCAAAAGTTAAATCAGTGGTAAACTAATCCATTAGTGGAAACTGATGTTATAACCATTGATGGGCCTACATCATCCGGCAAAAATAGTGTCGGATTTTTATTGGCTCAAAAACTAGGCTACCAATATATTGATTCGGGTTCAATATACAGAGCAGGATGTATATTTGTTCTTAGAAATAATATTGATCCATATGAAACTCAAAAAGTTGTTGAAATTTTTAAAAATTTAAAAATTGATATAAAAAATGATAATGGTTCTTTTAAAGTTATTGCAAATAATGAAGATGTAACTGA
>ERZ1292623.1728-Hain-H51-01um-R1-1728-length-20536-cov-6_pt1 | contig 18245 bp, 18 predicted proteins | sample MGYA00564398_ERZ1292623 | MGnify/ENA primary metagenome ERZ1292623 (study PRJEB36523, sample SAMEA6512633) | groundwater metagenome | collected 2019-01-07 | study: AquaDiva: Metagenomics assemblies of 32 groundwater samples | reverse complement strand
TCACCAACAGCAATAGACAAACTAGGGGAGATCTTTTACCTATCTCAAGGTGAAAAACAATTATTAATGGCTGCAAACGTAGGGGGGGGAATATTTTTTGCAGGACCACATCATGCACCTATTAGAATAGTTGCATCAGAAGCAGAACATAATTTAATTAACACCAAACCACAAGACAATCCAGCCCCAACAATGCCAAACACTAAGGCGTGGAACAGACAAGAATAAAAATGATAGCTTTACCAAAAGATATAACAATTCAACAAGTTATAGATTTAAGAAAAGAATATTGGACACTGTGGGACGAAAACCTAAAAAAAACACCTGTCTATAGTAATGATATTGATAGTTTCAATAAAAAAACTCAGCTTGTGGGTATTCCAAAAGAATCAACACCAAAAGAAATAGGAATTACTTTAGAACAATGGTACGAAATATTAGAAAAAGGTCAAACAAACACAACACCAGAACCTAAATATGAACAAGTGGATTCAACTGTTCCAGATAGTGAAAGACTAAAAGTTTTTCAAGAACAAGCAGATGACAGAGCAAGGCAAAAAAGTGAAGCTAAAATAATTTCGGACAAAGCAGTTGAGGCTTTTTTAAAAAGACAAAAGGAAATATATGATGAACGAGTAAAACTACAAAAAAATGTTGTTGTTGTTCCAACTCAAGAAATACAAAGAATTACATTAGAAAAACAGGAAAAGGAAAAGTTGTTTAATCTTGCAAAAGCTATTGAAATAGATGCTGGAACTGTCCAAATCGAAATTCACAAAAAAATCCAAGAAGCACTTGATAATTCTCCTGAGGAAATCAGGAATACTGTTCCAGTTGAAGTGGTTAGAAAAACTGCAATAGATTTAATTGAAAAAATAAAACCCTATGGAACAGTTGAGAAAGCTAAAGATATCCCAGACATTCTACCAACTCTAAATTCAGCTTCTCCTTTTACTGCAACGTTACCCTTTGATGAATATTCACAAATTTTAGCAATAGCGTTGGAGTCTGAAGCAAATTTGAGTAGCACACTTATTTCTCCTCTTTTTGAAAATTCTGAAAATATTACTAATCTTTTGTATTCTCCTCAAAACATCACTCAATTTGAAGTTGCAGAAGATCAAGAGAGAGATGATGGAATAGAACTAGATCCAAAAGAAATTTATGAGCAGGGTAAAAAAATAAAAGAAATATGGCAGAAATTAGCAAATAAAACAACTACTGCGCAAGAAGTTTATGCTTCAACTTCCACATATATTACTCCATATACTCCTTCAGTAACCGCATCTATAACAAAAGATGCTAGGGTTTTTGCATTAAAGGCACTTCCACAAGCAGTCGGGACAATTTATGGATTTAAACAAGGGGTGTTGCTTTCTCAATGGGCCAGATCTGGAAAGATGTTAACTGCTGGAAATACTCAATTACTAAAAATGTTAACCTCTCAAGCAGGGGTTCAAGAAGTTGCAGCGGCATCACTTGCAACATTTAATTTACCTATAGGTTTTCAACTTGGTAAATTTTCTATCGCAGTAGCAACTGGTGCAAATAAATCAGCTGGTACTCAAATTGCTATTGGTCGAGTCATGTTTGGTGAAAAATGGGCTGGGGCAATTGCAGTAAAAGGTGGTACTCAAGTTGCAGTAGTTGCAGGAACACAAGCAGGGGGGCAACTTGCTGTAGGAGCGTCAACAGTATTAACCAAAGTGCTAACTTTTGTTGGAGGATTAAGTAGTTGGGCAACTTTTGGACTAAGTGCAATAGGTGGATACCTAATCGGAAAAGTAGTTGAACAGCTTCCTAAAATTAAACAGTGGATTTTAGATAACAAAGAAGTTTTTGTAGGATTGGGTGCTGGTGCTGGATTGTTAATCGGAGGTCCAGCAGTGGGGGGATTAGTTTTATTAGGAGGGCTTGCAGCAACTGGATCACTCGCTACTTTTGCAACAGGAGCTTTTGGGGTATTGGGTTTTATTGGAAGGTCTGTTGGAATTGCAATTGCAACGCCTGTAATTGTCACCCTTCTAGTTCTCCCTCCACTTGTTGCTTTTATAATGCTTGTAATAAATAACAGTGCCTATGTTGTCCCACCAAGCGCACGAACTCTTGCAACAATGGGGCAAGTTGTATCTCCTTATATAGACATCCAAAAAGTTGCAAGTCCTGCAGGACCTTTTCAAAATTCTGACTTACCAAAAACAATTGAGTATACAATTACAATAACTGCTAAAAAAAGTAATTTAACAAATATTAAATTAGATGAAGATTGTACTGTTAGAAAAAAAAGTGGTACTACTCAATGTCCAAAAATCGACCCAGAATTACCCGACACAAGTAGTTTAAGTATAAGTCCTACAAGTCCATATTCGTTTAAATATTCTATGACCTTTGATACTACAAATTTTATTGATTCTCGTGTTTCAAACTCAATTACAATAACAGCTGACTCCGATGGTAACAGTACAACAGCTGTTGGTTCAGCAAGTGTAAAATTTGGAAATCCTCCTGAGGATTGTCCTGCAGATTGGCCTGTCTATCCAGAAGATGAACCATACTTAGTTATACTTCAAGGACCACATACAAGCGGTGGTACTCACGATGTAATTGAAGCTATTGATATTTTTTCACCAGACGAACCAAATAATACCGACATCATTGGAAATCAAATAAAAGCAACGCACCAAGGAAAAGTGCTTGTTGGAAGTGGTGGTAATTATGGTCGATTTGTTGATATTACCTCCTCTTGTGTAAAAACAGATGGTAGTGAGGTCGAAATTACATCTAGATATGCCCATCTTTCTGCAGTAAGTGTCACAACAGGACAAATAGCAGGTAAGGATCAAACAATTGGTTTGGCTGGATCATCAGGTACTCCATATCCGCATCTACATTATGAATTTAGACCAGCTCCCGGTCCAGTTCCAATGAGACCTCCTTATTTACCAAAAACAATACCTATTGGTTGCTATAATGGTGGAGGTAAACCTTGTGGAATAACTTATTAAATACATGAAAAATAAAATAATATTAATAATTTGTTTGATTACTTTACTTTCAGTTTTTATAATTTTTTATTTGATCAAAAAAAATCCGTCAAGTGAAGTTGCACTGCAAGGTGTCGTAAAACCTAATATTCCAAGTTATGTTTATTATGATGGTTTAATAGATGTAAATTTTAAAAAAACTGAATTTAATTTTCCATCAAAACTTCCAATTTTAAAACTTTCCAAATTAGCTGAAATGAATCAGGTTGAAGCATTAAAAATTGCAGAAAATTTAGGTTTTGATGAAGATTTTCTAACATTTGACGATTCAGAATTTGGCAAAACCTATTTATGGAATAAAAAAGAAATTGGATCACTTATTTTATATTCTAAATCAAATAATATTGTTTTTACTCCATATAATTCAAAAAACACTTCTGATTTTGAGATAAGTGAAGCAAATATAAAAAGAGCAGCAACCAACTATTTGGACAGTATTAATATTTTAGACAAGAACACTCAACTTATAACTTCGGTCTATGGTTTAAGCACCGAAGATGAGTCTTCAAATATTGTAAATTTAAACGAGGCTGTAGTTTTTAAAGTAGTTTTTTCTTTAAACATAGACGGTATAAATATAGTTACAGTAAACCCTTACGAATCATTAATTTCAGTATATATAAATAAGTCTGGCCAAATTATAAAGGTTGAGTATTCTAAAACTTACGAGATTAACCCAACAGAGCAAGAATATGAGATTAAAAACTATGATGATTTTATTACTTCTATTAAAGAAATTAAAATAATTAATATTGATGATGGAAAGATATTACCCCAAGATATCAAGACTGAAGATATTAAAAACTTAAATATTACAGATATTAAGATATCATATTTAAAAGAATCATATAAAGCTGATATTTTACAACCTATCTTTGTTATAACAGCCCAAATATCATTAAAAACGAACAAATATAATGGAATATTATATCTTTCTGCTTTTAAGTAAATATTTACGCTTCTCTATAGAATTTAAACACCAAAATAATTGAGGCGAAGAGGGATAGGTAGGCAACAACAGCTAGGGGTGTAATGTTCATTTTTTTGTTTTTTTTGATTTCTTCTGTATAGCTAAAAAATAAATTGCAAACAATAAAACAGCACTCATTATCGTGGCTGTGTAGTAGGCATTTGCTATTTTATCCATTATTGTAATCCTTAACTAAATATACTGAACCTGACAAAAATAGTAAAGTCTCAAACATTGCGAGAATAACAAATGATTTTACTTGAGAAGGTTCTGCAAAAATTGGCGACACAATTCCACCAGTGAACCAAGCAACGGCTACCATATTTGAAAATTCAGAAAGTGTTTTTAATTGTTGAGTCTTAAGATTCATTAAATTAATAATATCATTAATTCGTCTTGATTGGCATTATGATGTGAAGGAAGTTTGAGGATTTAGGGTCAATAAATTTTGAGGCTTTATTGTCAGGAGCAATAACTATTTTTACTTCATCGTCTGTTATATTTTTTAAAACATCTTCTATAAAACTATAATTAAACATTATGTTTATTTCAGGATCGATCGGCTCTTCAATTCTTACTTCCAGTTCCATTTCTTGATTACCAGAAGCTGAACTCTCGGCAGTAATTGTTAATTTACATGTCTCGTCGCTAGACGAGTTATTTTTTATAGCGGAGCTGAATCTCAATTTAATTATCTTCCCTGAGTCTCTTGCAAAAACTGAGGCAAGCTTGATTGATTTTTCAAGTTCAGCTTTATCTACATTAATTTCTGCAATAGAACTTGTAGGAATTATTTTTTCATAATCAGGAAATTCGCCTTCAATAATTCTTGAGGATAGGGTAGTATCTCCAATTGTAAATATTATTTGGTTTGATTCTTTGTCAAATGAAACATCTATTGATTCTCCGCCGTTTATTTTTGTTAGTTCGTAAAGTACTGCTTTAGGTATAATAATTTTCAAATCGGGAACATTAACTTCACCTTTTAATTTAACTTCTGAAAGTCTAAAACCATCAGTTGCAACTAAATGTAAGTTTTTATCCTTAAATTGAAAAAGAACTCCTGTTAAAATTGGCCTTGTTTCGTCTTGTGACACTGCAAACAAAACTTTAGAAAGTGAATTTATAAATTCTTCTGATTTTAAAGAAAATGTTTTTTTACCTACTGAAGTTGGTAAAGTAGGGAAGTCTGAAGTATTTGAACCTAATAGATTTGATTTAAATTTTCCTGAAGTAATTTTTATTTGTTCTTGAGCTGATTCAATTTCAATTGAACCTGATGAAAGATTTGATATTACATCATTTAAAGTTTTTCCATTAATTGCAATTTCTCCTTCCTCTTCAATTTTAGCTGTAATTGAAGTTTCAATAGACGTTTCAAGGTTAGTAGCAGATAGTGTTAATTTAGTTTTACCCGCTTTTAAGAGAATGTTTCCAAGTATTGGAAGTTGTGCTTTAGGAGAAGTAAAGTGAGAAGTAAGGTTAACTGAATTTTTTAAATTTTCTTGCAAGACCGTCAATTTCATATATGTGTTTTAACATATATTTAATAGTAGTACTAGTAGTAGTGACGGTGGATAAGAGGAAAAGAAGTATAAGTCAGGCAGGGGATAAATAGTGGATAAATATGTGGATAACTGTGGACAAGTTGGGGATAAGTGGGGAAGTACAACAACTTATACTCAAAGAGATTTTTTTATCCCCATGATATCCGCTTGGATATCCACATCAGTTGAGAGTAAGTTGGTAATCTTACCCACAGCACTCATTACAGTTGAATGGTCCCTTCCAATTATTCGACCTGTTTCTTGAAGTGAAAGCTTTAAATATACTCTTAATAAATACATTACAATTTGCCTTGGCCTTACTATTGGAAGCTGTCTCGAGTCCCCTAAAAGTTGTCTTTTTCCTAATGAATAATACTTTGCTACTTTATTAATTAAGTTTTCAGGGTCAATTTTAACTCTCACTTCGTCTTCTTGGCTTGCTTTACCTAATAATGACTCTATCAATTCATTTGTAACCTCTTTTTTGTTAAAATTTACTTCTGTAAAAAGTTTAACTAAAAAACCTTGTATTCCACGAGCTGAATCAACATTTCCTGCAACCAATGCCACCATTTCATTAGTTAAAGCAATTCCCCTCTCCTCAGACTTAATTTGAACAATTGCAGATCTTAGTTCAAAGTCGGGTGGAGAAACATCAACAATTAAACCTGCTTGAAATCTAGTTTTAAGTCTTGCCTCAAGTTTTGGGATATCGGTTGGTGGTTTATCTGATGTTAGTATTACTTGCCCTCCTGCTGATGTTACAGCGTTAAATGTATGAAAAAACTCCTCTTGGGCTGTGTCTTTGCCTGCAATAAATTGAATATCATCTATAAATAATGCATCAAGTTTTCTATATTTTTTTCTTACTTCCGAAGTTGTTTTGTTTCTAATTCCGTCAACAATATCGTTTGTAAAATCTTCGGCTGTACAAGCTAATATTTTAGCCGAAGTATTTTTAAGTATCATATTGTGCCCTACTGCGTGCATTAAATGAGTCTTCCCTACTCCTACCCCACCATATATGAAAAGTGGGTTATAGGAAACTCCAGGATTATCAGCTACGGCCTGAGCTGCAGCGTGAGCCATTTGGTTACTTCCTGATACAGCAAACTTATCAAAAGTAAAAAAAGTTCTAATGTTTGCTTTTTTAATTGCATTATCAACTTCCTCTTGGTTAATTTTTGGAATATCAAATAATGGAGCTGGTTTTTCTATAGACTGTCGACTATGAGCTGTGGTTTGTTTTACAATAAAGGTAACATCAACAACTTTTTCAAGTTGTTTTGTTAAAGTATCTTGAAAAAGTCCTGAATACCTTTGTTCCACTTGCTGTTTTGTAAAAACAGAATCACAACCAACTTCAGCAATTATTCTATCCCCCACTTCTTTTAAATCAATTAAGTGGGTGTGTGAAAGATAAGTTTTATAGGTGGCATCAGAAACAGAAATTTGTAATAGCCCTAGTGTTTCTTTCCAAATTTTATCAAATTCTTGTTTTTCCATGGGTAATTAATACTGGGCAGGAGAATCACATCTTACAAAAAGTTATCCACAATATACAAGGGGTAAAAAGTTTGATATACTTCATGCATGGCAACAAAGAGAACATATCAACCACACAAACTAAAGAGAATTAAAAAATTTGGCTTCATGGCAAGAAATGCTTCTACTGATGGTAGAAAAGTTTTGAAAAGAAGAATGCTCAAAGGCAGAAAAAATCTTGTTAACGCATCAAGATAATGTTGTCTTCAAAATATCGATTAAAGAAAAAAATAAACTTCGCTCGTATTGAAATTGATGGTGTCATGCACCAATCAAAATCTTTTGGAATGGGAATATATGACAGAAAGGATGACGAACCTTCACGTTTTGGCTTTATAATCTCAACTAAAATTTCAAAAAAAGCAGTAATTAGAAATAGGATCAAAAGAATAATGTCAGAGATTGTCAGAATAAATTTGGACAAGCTTAAAAACGGTTACGATGTTTTATTTCTAATTAAACATCAAGCTGTTAAAATAAACGGGAGAGAACATGTCGACGCTGCTGCGATCGAAGAAGAAACATATGCGGCTATTACTAAAAATATACAAGACGACACTCTCCCCAATTCTTAAATTTATGTTTGGAGGTGGAGGGTGTAGGTTTTATCCTCAAGAAAAATCTTGTTCTGAATACTCAGTGGATGTTATTGAAAAATATGGTATCATCAAAGGAGTACCACTCGCTATCAAGCGAGTTTTAAATTGTAACAGTTTTACAAAATGAGATACAGTCTGAAACTATGAACATTTTTCAAATAGCTTTAATACAACCTTTAACTAACGGTCTTATTCTTTTCTATAACTTACTTTGGCAGAATATGGGATTGGCTATTATTGGCTTCAGTTTATTTCTACGCTTTGCTACAAACCCTTTGACTAAGCCATATATGGCTTCCATGAAAAAGATTAAAGAAGTTGAGCCATTAATTAAAAAATTAAAATTAAAATATGCGAAAGACCAAAAAGGACTGATGGCTGCACAAACTGAATTATATAAACAAAAAGGAATAAATCCATCGGCAGGATGCCTACCTTATATCTTAAATATAGTAATAATGATTGCCCTTTTTAATGTTTTTACTCATGTACTCTCAACAAACGGAGATTCAATGTCTAAACTTAATGCTTTGTTGTATACACCGCTTAAGATGTCAGAAAATGCAAATTTAAACACTGGGTTTCTATATTTAGATGTTAGGAAGCCTGACATTTTTAATTTTTCTGGCATTCCATTTCCTATTCCTGGACCCTTTATAATTCTAGCCGGATTATTGCAATTTTTTTCAGCTAAGATGATGGCACCAATTGTTAAGAAAGAAGAAAAAATTGCAAAAGAAACAAAAGGCCAGGCAGACGACATGGCTGTAGCGATGCAGTCTTCAATGGTTTATACATTTCCATTAATGACTATTTTCTTTGGAGTCAAATTCCCTTCCGGTCTTGCTTTGTACTGGTTACTCTTTTCTGTTTTCCAAATGTTTCAACAATATAAGTCTTCAGGTTGGGGTGGGCTTACCCCTTTATTAAACAAACTTCGTCTGCTAAAATAGTTTAATGACCAAGGTCAACACAAATAAGATTATCCAAGAACTAACAGAAAAGCTTTTATTTCTAGCAGGAGTATCAGTTCAGGTTGAAGTAATTGACTTAGGTGAGAATACCTACGAAGTAAATCTTTCTACTGACGATGAAACCGGTTTATTAATAGGATTTAGAGGAGAGAATATTAATGCCATTCAAACAGTTTTAGGAATGATGCTTAAAGGCCAAACAGGAGAATGGTACAGATTAGTAGTTAATGTAGGGGATTATAGAGAAAAACAGGAGGAAAAGTTAAAAGAACTTGCAACTCAGTCTGCAGATCGAGCAGTAGAAACAAAAGAGCCACAACCAGTTTATAATTTAAACGCCTCACAAAGAAGAGTTGTCCATATGTTTTTGTCTGAAAGAAACGATATTACCACAGAATCAGAAGGTGTCGAACCAGAAAGATATCTAGTAATAAAGGCTAAGTAAACTTATGATATACAAGCTACGCTTATAAATCAAAATAAAGTGTTATCAGAATTGACATTATTACTCATATCACTATTATCCTTTTTTCTCCCCACCCAGTTAGCCTTTCATTTTAATAATTTTCAAAATACAGTGTATGGATTTAGTATCGACTATCTAATTCCAACACTTTACTTGACAGATATTATTGCTTTATTAATTATTTTCTTTGGAATCAATAAATTGAAATTTAATTACAAATATATTTTATATTTAATTTTTGTTGTAATTAATATTTATGTTTCGAATTATCAGATAGCAAGTATCTACAAATGGATCAAAATTACAGAAATGATTCTTTTGGGAATTGTAATATTTAATACAAAGAAATTCGAGCTGTTTAAACATTTTGTTAAACCACTCTCCTACTCAATTATTATATGTTGCATTTTAGGTATTTGGCAGTATTTAACAAATGGCTCGATTGGAGGGTTATTTTATTTGCTAGGCGAGAGAAGTTTTATTTTTAACAATCCAAACGTCGCCCCTTATCCATATTCTACTTTTTCTCATCCAAATTCTTTTGCTGGATTTTTACTTGTTACTGCAATATATATATTGCAGTTCAAGAACAAGTTTAATATCAAATATTTTTGGTTTCTAACTTTGTTTGTTGCTACTAATTTAATTTTGACTAATTCTCTAAACGTCTACGTAACAATTTTAATTTTGTTGTTCTTGAGGTTTCGTTCAAATTGGTCGTTCGCCTTTTTGTCATTTGATTTTTCTCAGAGATTTGTGACCCACAGAATTGAATTAATACAAAGTGCTTTTAAAATAATTAAAGAAAATTTTTGGTTTGGAGTAGGTCTTAATAATTTTATTCCCAATCTTGTGAAAGTATCCAACACTTTCTTGAATTCTTGGGAGTTACAACCTGTTCATAATATATTTTTGTTAGTTTTTTCAGAAACTGGAATTTTTGGATTAATTGCTTTTATTAGTTTATTTATAAATATTAATTTGCCGTTACTTGCAATTTTACTTACAGGATTAAATGATCACTACTGGTTAACGTTACAACAGAATCTTCTTTTGTTTACCTATGTTGTGATAATATCAAGAAAACAAAGAATATGATCATATATTGTGATGGTGGTTCAAGAGGTAATCCAGGGCCCGCAGCTTCTGCCTTTGTCGTAACTCAAGATAAGCAAAGCTTGTCACCTAGCGGTGATGAAAAAGTAATTTACAAAGAAGGTAAATATTTAGGAATAGAAACAAATAACGTTGCAGAATACACTGCTGTTTTGCTTGCCACCGAGTGGCTCGCAAAACAATTAAGAAATAATAAAGAAAAAATAATAATCAACTTAGACTCACAATTAATTGAGAGGCAACTTAATGGAAAATATAAAGTTAAAAACCCTAAACTTAAAGTTTTGTTTGATCAAATTAAATTATTAATTCACAACTCTAATTTATTAATTGAGTTTCAATGGAACTATAGAAAGGATAATGAGTTGGCTGATAACCTAGTAAATATCACATTAGACTCTGTGACCTCAACGGGAAAATAAAAAATTAAATTGTAATTCAATTTGGATTACTACGGTAATTGCAATACAATAAATAGATATGCAAGATTATGATGCAAAACTAGGTATATATTCTGTCAGTGACAACAGTGTCACCCTGACAGAAAAATTAGAAATAAAATTTAGAGATAAATATTTAGATGTCCAAATCTTCAAAGATCCCAAAAAAATAGACCTAACAAAATTAAGTTATTTAATAATTAATTTATTAGATGATCGACAAAATCTAAATGAAGTTAAATCAATGGTTATCGGTCTTGAATGTAAAATCATTATTATTTATCCACTTTATGTAAAAACTGAAGAAAAATATGTTTCAGATATTGTTATAAAAGAATTACTTGAAATTAATAATATTGGTGTAGTACTTGCCCCAGAATTATTAGGTGAGGGTGTGAAATATAATGAGCTTAGTACTTCACACAGTCTAATAATGCAATCGCTACTTAGCGAAAGAATAAAAATAAGTAGTTCGGGAGCACTAATTAATTCAATAACCATAAATAAGCTTGCAGACAGGATAGTAAAAGAAACATTTTCTTTTGGGATCACAGGACAAATTTTGGCTTTGATTGGTCCAAGACGTGGAGCAAAAAGCTTTCTAGTCAATTATTTAAACGTCAATGAAGAAAATATAATAACAACCAACATGGAACAAAAAAATACTGAGGTTAATCGCACTATTTCCTCAAAAGTTGAATTTTCACTTAGGAAAGCAGTTAAAATTACTAAAAATTATTTTTTACAAAATGTAGAACAAAAAAAAGAAAAAACTGTTTACCCTAACAGGGAGATCAGTCCAAGAAAAATAAATAAATTATTTAAAATACTATTTATTTTAGCCACTTTTTTAATAATGCCATTATTATTAATAATAATATCGCTGGGATTTCTATTTTTGGCATCCAAAACATCCCTAAGCAATACTAATTTATCTGAAAAATTTACCTCATATTCTTTAAAATCTATTTCTCTCTCTCAAAATATAAGTTTAGGGATACCTTTTTACTACAACTATTCAAATATACTTTATAAGACATCGTTTCTTGTTCAGGAGTCCTTAGAACTTTCAAAGATAGGAAACGAATTTGCATCAAAAATCATGGGAAAAGAGGTATACGACCTGAATTTATATTCAGACAATATTTCATCAACGCTTGATAGAATTCACACAGATGTTGGTTTTTTGCAAAGCGATGTTAATGAACTTAATGATTTTATTGGAATATTATTAAAAAGATATTTGGATAAGTCAAATATTGATATAGCAAAACATAAAAACAAAGTCTATCAGGTCAAAAACTTCTCCTCACGATTATCAGTCCTTTTAGGTATGGATAAACCAATGAAATATTTAATTTTATTTCAAAATAATATGGAACTTCGTCCTACTGGTGGATTTATTGGATCGTTTTCAATTATATCTTTTGATAAAGGTAGAATGACTGAAATTGTAGTAAACGATGTCTACTCAGCAGATGGTCAGCTAAAAGGGCATGTGGATCCTCCAGAGGCTTTGAGGATACATCTTGGGGAAGGAGGATGGTACTTAAGAGATGCCAACTGGGATCCTGATTTCTCAATAAGTGCTGACAAAATTGAGTGGTTTCTGGATAAGGAGATAAACACTAAAGTTGATGGAGTTATTGCAATCGATCTAAGTTTTGTACAAAAGTTATTGAAAATAACTGGACCAATAAATCTTGTTGATTTTAGTAAAACAATTACTGCTGAAAATATTTACATCAATACACAGAATGAGGTTGAATCTGATTTTTTCCCGGGTTCAATTAAAAAGGCCAGTTTTTTAACCTCATTATCAAAAGAACTTATATCAGCAGTTCAACAAATTAAAAGTGACAAATATTTTGCTCTAATTAAAGAAATTTACTCTTCACTTGAAGAGCGACATCTACAACTCTTTTTTCACGATTTTAATTCTCAAGAAGCAATAAATAATTTAGGTTATGCTGGCCAAATTGATATGAGTACTGACTGCAAGCTCAGATGTTTAAATGATAGATACTCTTTGATAGATGCAAATTTGGGAGTTAATAAATCAAACATTTATATAAAAAGAGACCAAGAAATACATCTTAACGTAGCTAAAAATTTTGTATCCCATGAGCTATATGTAACCTACCAAAATACGGCTGATCAATCTGTTGGCAAAACTGGTGTTTACAAAAATTATTCTAGATTGTTATTGCCTAAAGCAGCAAAGGTGTCTGGGATTAGAATATATGACGTAAATGGTAATTTTGAAGATCTTAAATATGATGAACAAGAAATGGATGACAGGAAAGAGGTTGGGTTTTTAATAAATGTTTTACCAGGTGACTCAAAACGAGTTCAATTGGTTTGGAGTATAAATACTGATATTTTAGCAAATGGAGGCGAATATAATTTATTTGTTAGAAAGCAGGCTGGAACTGAAAATGACAAATTATCAATTAATCTTAACAAGTCAGACTTAACCTTGACCGGGAGAGTGTTTTCAGGTTATACTACAACCTTAGAGCGAGATTTTTCAACCAAGTTGTTTTTTAAGCCGTAGGCTTTCATAACCGTAATGACCAAAATTACACTAAATTTTACTAAAAGAGAACTTTTTGGCAGAAAAGTTAATAGACTAAGAAAGTTGGGGCAAATACCAGCAAACATTTTCGGTCATAAAGTTAAGTCAGAAGGTATAACTATCGATGCAAAAGAATTTAATGAAGTCTTTAAAAAAGCAGGAGAGACACAAATAATCGATTTAAACGGTAAGTCAGTTCTTGTTTCTAATCTTCAGACAGATCCTATTTCTGGTTTAGTTATACATATTGATTTTAGGCAGGTTAGCTTGACTGAAAAGATAACTGCTAATATTCCTGTTGAGATTGAAGGTGAGTCCCCAGCTGAGAAACAAAACCTAGGAGTTGCACTCCAACAAATAAATGAAATTGAAGTAGAAGCATTACCTAACGATCTTCCCGAAAAGATTATTGTTGATATATCAAATCTTAACGAAGTTGGTCAAGCCATATATGTTAAAGATTTGAAGATTGATAAAAAAGTAGAAGTAAAAACAGACATGGAATCAATTGTTGTTAAAGTTGAGCCACCACAAAAAGAAGAAGTTGTAGAGGTAGCACCAACACCTGTTGAGGGTGAAGTTCCTGCAGAAGGTGAGAAACCTGCAGAAGGCGGAGAAGAAGTTAAAGCCCCAGAGAAAAATTCGGATCAATCTGCTTAACCTTATCCATTCTTCCAAGTTCAATCCAAGCATCTCTATATGTTGGATGTTTAACTACCATTTCCTCCCAATATGAATTGTCAGTAGTTGTTCCTAATACTTTTGTTTCTTGTTTAGGTTTTGTTGATAAATTAAGAGTAGAAAGAAGTAGAATTAAGACTGCTAAAGTTATATACAGAAGATTAATTAACTCTTTTTGCATTACTAATACTAGGCCATGAGGACGATATTAGTAAAGACTCATTTCCTAATTCGCGCCAAACAGCCTCTGTTACAAATGGCATAAAGGGATGCAATAATTTCAAAAACGTTATCAATCCATGCAATAAGTCTTTTTTATTAATTTTTCTTTGTTTTGCTTCTTCAATAATCTCATCGCAGTACCAATGCCAAAATTCATTATATAAATATTCAGACGCTAACCCTATCTTATATTTATCTAGATATTTTGTAGCAGTATCAATAATTTTATTAAGCTTTTTGTTAAATTCTTTGTCTTCTGGAGCATCGTTTGCAAATTCTTTTACAAAACGACTAGCGTTCCATATTTTATTGGAAAAGTTTCGCATTCCGCGGAAACTATTTTCCCCAACACTTTTATCCTGTGCAGGGGTAGAACTCATAACAAGAGCAAAACGAAGAGCATCTGTCCCATATTTTTCAACAATTTCTAAAGGATTAATAACATTTCCAACTGATTTAGCCATTTTTCTACCCTGTGCGTCTCTAACTAGACCGTGTAAATAAACTGTCTTAAATGGAGATTTTCCTGTCATATAAATTCCAAGAAGCATCATTCTCATCACCCAAAAAGGCAAAATATCGTAGCCTGTTTCCATAACAGTAGTTGGATAAAACTTCTCAAAATCTAATTTGTCATTTGTTTTTAAGGTCACTACTGGCCATTGTCCAGAAGAGAACCATGTGTCAAAGGTATCTGTTTCTTGGATATAATCACCTTCTGGTTTTTCAATACTAACTACAAACTTTCCGTCAGGTGAATACCAAGCAGGAATTCTAATACCCCAAACAATATTTCTTGAGATATTCCAGTCCTTTAAGTTTTTTAGCCAGTGTCTTAGTATTTTTTCTTGTCCTGCTCCCAACACAACTGTTTCTTTGTTATCGAGGGCTTTTAAAGCCTTTTCTGCAAGAGGTTTTACTTTTATGAAAAATTGCTCAAGTGGAAGTGGTTCTAGAATACTATGGCATCTGTAACAAGTTCCAACATTGTTTGTATATTTATCGTCAATTTTTTCTATATTTCCGGACTCTGTCAAAATTTTTATTGTTTCCTCACGAGCTATAAAAACTCTTTTTCCATCAGATGGTCCTCCGATCATTTTTCCATGTGTATCAATTGCTTTTATAACTGGAAGTCCAAATTTTTGGGCTACATCAAAATCTGTTTGATCATGTGCTGGAGTAAGTTTTACTATGCCTGTCCCAAATTTAGGATCTACAAATGAATCCTCAATTATTTTCATAATGGCTCCAGTTATGGGATTTAAAAGTTCTTTGCCAACCAGGTGTTTAGTTTTTTTATTTTTTGGGTTAATTGCTAGATGAGTGTCTACATAAATTGGTTCTGGTCTAGTTGTTGCAACAGTTATAAACTTTGATTTGTTATCTGCGAAAAAGTATTTAACATAATAAAGTGGGCTTATTTTTTCTTCATGGATAACTTCTAAATCTGAATAACCTGTGCCACATTTTGTGCAGTAATTTACTAGTCTTTCCCCTCTGTAAATTAAACCGTCTTCGTTTAATTTAACAAAAGTTTCTTTGACTAATTTAACAATATCTGGGTCAAGTGTAAATTTATATTTACTCCAATCAGCGCTTGCTCCTAATTTTTTCATCTGGTTTATCGCTACACCAGAATTTTCTTGCACATAATCCCAAATCATTTTATATAAAGTGTCTCTGTCAAAATCAAATCTGGACTGATCTTTTTTGGCAAGCTTTTTCTCAAAAACAAACTGTGTTTCAATTCCTGCATGATCAGTTCCAGGAAGCCATAAAGTTGAGTCACCAAGCATTCTATGGAATCTAATTAAAATATCTTCAATAGTGATAAACATGGCATGGCCAATATGAAGAGGATCATTGGCATTAGGTGGAGGCATAATAATCGAGAATGTTTTCCTTGAAGAATTTGGTTTAAAAGCACCAGACTTTTCCCATTCATCATATATTTTGTCCTCGTAGAGTTTGTGATTATAATTCGTATCCATATTGATATTCTAACAGAAGTTACAGTTTTAATCTTGGATTTCGGTCAATAGAATCATAATCAAAATACTTACTTAAATCTTTATTCCCATTTTTTAGATAAGCGCAAACACCTATCATTCCTGCATTGTCCCCGTTTAGTTTTTTAGTATATGGAACAAGTAATTTAATATTGTATTTCTTGCAAAGTTTTCTAAGTCTTTTTTTGATTTCAACGTTATTTGCAACTCCACCACCAAAGAGCAAGTGATTGATACTTAAACCTGAATGTTTTATTTGATATTCCAATACTTTTTCGATGTGGTCGAAAGCAGTTGATTGGAAACTCGCTGCTAAATCTGCAATATCTTGTTTTGTTGGATCTTTAGATAGTAACCTTTCGGGGTCCTTGAAGGACCCAAATAATCTTACAAATGCAGTTTTAAGTCCTGAATAACTAAATCTGTTTTTTACTTTATCGTTTTGCAAGGGGAGCGGAAGTTTATATTTTTTTGGATCACCATCTCTGGCAAATTTTTCCAAAATTGCGCCACCAGGGTATCCTAACCCTAATAATCTTGCCCCCTTATCAAGAGCCTCACCCAATGCATCATCTGATGTTTCTGCTAGTATTTCATATTCACCAATATTTCTAACTAGGGCTAAGACTGTTGTGCCTCCTGATAAAACAAGGCCAAGAGTGGGGAAGACAATACTCTTTTCAATCTTGTTGTTGCCTGAATTGGGAATACAAAAAGGAGAAAGTAGATGAGCCTCAACATGACTAACAGGAATAAGTGGTTTTTTATATTTAATTGCTAATTCTTTAGCTTTAATTATACCTACTCCAAGCGCAATTCCGAGTCCATTTCCTATTGTTACAGCAATCGCATCGATATTCTCAATATTTGTGCCTGATTGTTTAATTGCTTTATTTATTACCCAGTCAATTCTTGCTTCATGTTGCCTCTGAGCTAGGCTCGGCATGACCCCTCCGAAGCTAGCATGCAATGAGGCCTGTGACCAAACGCAGTTCGAAATTATCTCAGTATTCGAAGTCACCGCTACTGCAGTCTCATCACATGATGTATCAATTGCAAGTATTATCATGTATTCCCCCAACTAATTAGACGATCATTAATTCTTTTGCCATATTCTATTTTTACCCAAACAATAATTGCGTCTTCAGAATATTTTTTAATTTCTTCAATGGCTTTATCTGCCCACTCAATAGCTAGAACTGACTTGTCAGTGATTAAGTTTTTAAGATCAAGTTCGGCAAGTTCACTGTTGGGATTTATCATTCGCCAAGTATCTATGTGTGTTAGGTTGTTATATGTATTTAAAAGATCATATGATGGGGAAGTAATTTTTTCATCTATACCCATTGCTTTGGCTATTCCTTTTACAAAGTGAGTTTTTCCAGCACCCATTTTGCCTTCTAATGCAAAAATGATTGCTCTGGTGCCACTATAATCTTCATACTTTTGCCAAAGTTCTTTTGCAATGTTTTGTGTGTTTTCCTCCGACCTTGAAAGAACTTCATTTTTGTCTTTTAGTTTTACTTCTCCTTGTCTTAAAATTACTGGAGTATCATCAAATGTTGTATCTATTACAGTTGATGGTTCATTATGTGGGAGTTCACCTGCATCAATCATTAAATCAATTAATTTCTTTTGTTTATCTGAAATATTATCTAGAATGTCAGTTAGTTTATATGGTCTTCGTTGATAACTTGCATTGGCGCTGGTTGCAGTAATAGGCTTATTAAATAATTTGCAAACTTCTTGAAAAAACTTGTAATCTGGAATTCTAATTCCGAGTGTTCCATTTTCTGCCTCTACTCCGCCCGCCACTTTATGAGTTCCCGTCGACACGACAGTAACAGGTCCAGGTAGAAATCTTTTATATAAATCTCTTGCAGTCTTATTTAAAACAACATACCTTTCTGCCATTTTAATATCAGTAACTCCTACTGAAAAAGGTTTTCCAAATGGCCTATTTTTAAAGCCTACCAATTTTTTAACTGCTTCAGGGTTTGTTGCGTCAACTCCCGCAATATATACAGTTTCCGTGGCCATAAAAACAAGCT
>ERZ1292623.2105-Hain-H51-01um-R1-2105-length-18246-cov-7_pt1 | contig 18246 bp, 22 predicted proteins | sample MGYA00564398_ERZ1292623 | MGnify/ENA primary metagenome ERZ1292623 (study PRJEB36523, sample SAMEA6512633) | groundwater metagenome | collected 2019-01-07 | study: AquaDiva: Metagenomics assemblies of 32 groundwater samples | reverse complement strand
TCAGAAAGAGATGGTGCTTTCGGCTCATTATTTCTTGACACTCTTTTCTTTGGCGGAATAATTTTTGTAATGATGTTTGCTTATTGGTTTATCAGACATGGCCGAAAACACACAAAATAATATGGGACTATTCGCGGCATTAAAAGGTGACATTCTACATTTCAACAAGAACGCGGTTCCCGTGTTGAATGATATTTTTGCGAAATTAAATTCGCTCCCAAAGTCAGAAGAAAAAGAATACTTGCTCAAAATGCTTGTGATTATTAATACGAGCATAGATATGTTATTTCAACCCGATACTGGGATTATCAAGGACGAGGTGAAAAAATTTGATAAAGACGCTTTTTATATTCTTTATGAAACGACCATTTTATTTTTGATTTCACATTTCAAAAATGTGAGTCTCGAAAGAGCAGAAAAGTCGAAAGAGTTATTTACCAAAGCGTTGAATCGTGCCGATGAATGTAATGCTTTATGGAGCGAAGTGGACACTAAAAGTAGCAACAAGATGATTGACTACGTTGTGCAAAAAATTTCCAGTTACACTGGAGAACTCGGAGAGGATAAAAAATCTGCTTTAATTTCTACCTTTCGAGGTCTTGTTGCAACATTTATTCAAACCATATAATATCTTAAACATGAAAAACTGCCCAAAATGCAATTCGGAAAATATAAAGAAAACGAGGTCATTTGCTCGGAAAATTCAAGATGGAAAGGAACCAGAAAAACAATCCGATCAAATGGTAAACTATTCTTGTCTAGATTGTGGTAATGTTGCGCTGGTGAAATTTAGTGAGGACAGGAATAGTTGATAAATTGGCGGCAAAAAAATGGAAGCCGAAGCGAGGGCGCGGCGGAAGGGGATGAAAAGCATGCTTTTCATGGGGGATTCGCCAGTTGGCGAACCGCCGCGCCCGAGCGTTCCGCCGGAGCGCCTGCCCGCCGAAGCCTCGGCGCAGGCGGGAAGCGGTCAGTTCCGTTCAAAATAGGTTCGTGCAAAGTTTAGAATTGAGCATACAGCATCTTGACACTATACAACTGTTGTATATACAATGGATATATGAAGACACTTATCAACATCAGAACCGATCCCCAAGTAAAGCGTCGGGCACAAAAAGCCGCCAAAGCGCTGGGCATGCCCTTGAGCACTATTGTCAACGCATATCTCACGCAATTCGGACGCGAGCAAGAGATACACTTTAGCATACCCCTGCGGCCGAATAAAAAGACGGCGAAACTGCTGGATCAGGCGCGTGAGGACTATGTCCACGGGAGAAACATCTCTCCAGCGTTTGATAATGCGGATGATGCGATCGCGTATCTTCACCAGCGGCCATGAGGATAATTTTCCACCGCGACTTTCACAAGCGGTATGCGAAGATGCGTCCTTCGGAGCAAAAAAGAACCGATGAACGTATACGGCTTTTTGCGCAAAATCCTTTTCATCCGATCCTTGAGAATCACGCTTTGCACCATCCGTACGAAGGATGCCGTAGCATCAATATCACCGGCGATCTGCGAGCGATTTATAGAGAAGTGTCGCCTGATGTTATTCATTTCATTATCACCGGCACACATCCGGAACTATACGGTTGAGGAATAACCGCCCATAGCTCAATTGGTAGAGCAGCTCGCTCTTAACGAGACGGTTCCAGGTTCAAGTCCTGGTGGGCGGATCGTAAAAAATACAACACATTGTAACTATCCAGTGTATATGCTACGAGTGGGGGACAGAGGCAAGTACTTTTGTTTTAGCACGCGTTTCTAACGTGCATACGGGGAGGTACGAGATATGGAAATACCGCATACGCACGGATTTTCCCTTTGGCTCATGCCGCCGGAGCCGATCAAGAGCCGACTGAAAGAAGAAATTGCGTGCTGGAGCGCGACATTAGAAACGCCATCGTTTGAGCCGCACGTGACGCTTTTGGGCGGCATCAAGGACGATACTGGCATTGCGGCGAAAATATTCGATCTTGTACACGCCGCCAAACCATTGAGTCCGCTCACGATAGAATTGGGAAGCGCGCGGTATACGCAAGAGTTTTATCGTTGCGTGTATCTCAATATATGGCTGACCACCTCTCTGCAAAAATTATACGACATTGCGTGCGTTTGCATGAGATTCGCGGAATCGGGTCACGAATTCAGTCCGCATATGAGTATGGTGTATGGGTCGGTGGGTCTGCAGACACAGGACTCAATCACACACAACATAGGACCCCGGTACGAAGGAGAGGGTTTTACCGTAAGCGAGATCGCTCTCTGGAGTACCAAGGGACCGCCGGACGCGTGGCATCAAATATCATCCACCTTTCCGTTTTGATCGGAGAGGATACGGAACAATGAGAGGGACATCCCTCTCTTTTTTTATCTCCCCACGATTATGACGCGCTTTTCTCCGTGCAGGATGTCGGTTTCGTGGAGATCATGGATGGCGTTGAAAAGCACGTCTGTAGAATAGCGCAGGCCCTCGCCTCGGCGGGTGCCCGGATCGTTGACGATAAACTCTCGTTTCGCTTCGTCAAATCCTTTGATAACGATCATGTGGTACACGGGGCCCGGCGGCGTGAAATAAGGATTTTTGAGCAGACGTCCTGCCGTCGGCGCAATTACGATTTTTCCGGCAGAAAGTTCTTTTTGTATATCCTCCGCAGATGCGATTGCTACCGTCCTTATCCCTGAAAATCCGTACAGCCGCCGCAGGATGTCCGCGGTTTCTTCAATCCCAGTATCGCGCCAATGCCCGAACGCCGCGATTTCAAACTGCCGGACGAGCCCCATTTCAAAATCGGCGATTTCGGGCGAGAGCGGCATGCGCCAGAGAAAGTGCGCGGCCATGACCACCGACGCTTCCTCACAATAATCCTTCCACGGACTTGCCCAATTACCCCGAGGCGCTTGGGAGGTGAATGGAACAGAAAGCGGAGGAGCGGCATGGGCGAACAAGGGGAGCACCAAAGCTATACACACCGTTGAAACGGCTGAAAAGCGTGGTAGTTGCAGAAAAAGTCGTTTCATGATAGAGTGAAGTATATGGCATTGAATGCAAAAGAAAAGCAAAAAGTGATCGGGAAGGTACGCGTGCATGACAAAGACACCGGCTCTTCGGCCGTCCAGATCGCCATTCTCTCGGCAGAAATCCTGCGCCTCACCGACCACCTCAAGATTCACCGCAAGGATAATCACTCCCGCCGCGGACTTCTCACGATGGTGGCACAGCGCAAGAAATTACTCGGATATCTGAAAGACCAGAACATGCGCCAGTACGGCAGTGTCATCAAAAAACTCGGACTCAAACGTTCATGAGCATCATAAAACACAAAGCCCAGCGGGTGGCGGTTCTCATTGATGCGCAGAATATGTACCACTCGGCCAAGCATTTGTACAATGCGCGGGTAAATTTCAAAGAGGTGCTGAAGGCGGCCGTCGCAGGCCGCGAGTTGGTGCGCGCGACGGGCTACGTCATCCGCACGGAATCGGGAGAAGAAAAGCCCTTTTTGGAAGCGCTGACAAAAAGCGGGATAGAAGCGCAGATCAAGGATCTGCAGATATTTCCGGGCGGCGTAAAAAAAGCCGACTGGGACGTGGGCATGGCGATTGACGCGGTCAAGTTTTCCCAGGGAGCGATTGATTCCATCGTGCTCGTCACCGGCGACGGCGATTTTGTCCCCTTGATTGAATACCTCAAAGCGCACGGCAAGCAGGCGGAAGTCATGGCATTTGGACGCTCCACGTCACAGCGGCTCAAAGAAGCGGCTGATGATTTTACGGATATGGGCCTGGAGCCGCGCAAGTATCTTTTACAGATGAAATAACTTTTTATCCGTGACCTATCCTACCTATACACACCGTATCGGAGAGCAGACATTTGAAATAACCCTCAACAACTGGGCCGAACAGGCATCCGGTTCGGTTCTCGTCCGCGTCGGCGACACGACCGTCCTAGTCACCGCCGTCATGAACCCAAACCCGCGCGAAGGAGGAGACTTTTTCCCGCTCACCGTGGAATACGAGGAGAAATACTATGCAACGGGCAAAATCCTCGGTTCGCGATTTATCAAGCGCGAAACCAGGCCGTCGGAAGAGGCGACTCTCGCGGCGCGCGCCATTGATCGCTCCATCCGCCCGCGTTTTAACATGCGTATGAGAAACGAAGTACAAGTTGTCGCAAGCATCCTGTCCATTGATGACAAAAATGATCCCGATGTCGCAGCCCTTCTTGGCGCATCACTGGCACTCTCTTTGTCCGACATTCCGTGGCAGGGGCCCATCGCAGGCGTACGCGTTGCACGCCGCGAGGGAGCATTTGTCCTCACTCCTTCATTTGAGGAGCGCAGTGCCGGAGACATGGATGTCGTGGTGTCCGGCACCAAAGACCGCGTGAATATGATTGAAGCCGGAGCCAATGAAATCACGGAAGCGGATTTTGGCGCGGCGCTGGAGCATGGATTTGCGGCGATCAAAGAACTTATCGCGTTTCAGGAAGGTATCATTGCCAAACATGGGCGCGCAAAACGCACCGTGCCTTTGTTGACGCTCGCAGAACCCCTTGCCGCACTGCTCAAAAATGAATTCCATGCCGATATAGAGGCCGCAGTATACCAGAAAGACAAGCAGGCCATGCATGCATCGGTGAGTGAGGTGAAAGTCGCGTGGAGTGCCAGGGCAAAATCAGCGCATCCCGACCTGTACCAGAAAAACGCCGCCGATTTCTTTTTTGACGAAGTCATTGATGAGATCGTGCACACACGCATCCTGGGTGCTGGCGAGCGTCCGGACGGCAGAAAGCCCGAAGACATCCGGGCGCTCTCCGCCAGCGTTGCCGTACTGCCGCGCGTCCACGGATCAGGCCTTTTTATGCGCGGATCCACGCACGTTTTGTCCACGCTGACACTCGGCGCGCCCGGCGATGAGCAAATCATTGAAGGCATGGAGATCCGCGCCAAGCGCCATTTCCTGCATCACTACAATTTCCCGCCGTTTTCCGTGGGAGAAGTGCGGCCCATGCGAGGGCCCGGCAGGCGCGAGATCGGACACGGCGCCCTGGCAGGCAAAGCACTCGCACCCCTTCTGCCTCTCCGCGAATCATTCCCATACACCATCCGTATCGTCTCTGAAGTGCTGTCATCCAACGGCTCTTCATCCATGGCATCAGTCACTGCCGCGGCGTTGGCGCTCATGGACGCGGGCGTACCGATAAAAAAAGCAGTCACGGGTGCGGCCATGGGGCTTATGTTGAATGACAAAGGCGACTACCGCGTGCTCACCGACATTCAGGGCCCCGAAGACCACCACGGCGATATGGATTTCAAAGTCGCGGGCACCCGCGACGGCATCACCGCCGTGCAGATGGACGTGAAGATTGAGGGCGTTACCGCAGAGATGATCATGAAAACACTTCTGCAGGCGCGGGAAGCGCGCATGAAAATATTGGACGTCATGGCCGGCGCCATTGCCGAGCCGCGGGCAGAACTGTCGCCGTGGGCCCCGAGAATTGAGACATTGAAAATCAATCCCGAAAAGATCGGCGCGCTCATCGGACCCGGAGGAAAAGTCATCAATGAGATTATCGCCAAAACAGGCGCGCAGATAGATATAGAAGATGATGGCACCGTGTTTATCACCTCTGTTACCGCCGAGGGCATGGCATCTGCTTTGGAACTGGTCAAACAAGTAACGCGCGAATTGAAAGCGGGCGATCTCGTTGAAGGAAAAGTGACCCGCCTGTTGGACTTCGGCGCATTTGTGGAAGTGGGACCCCGACAGGACGGATTGATTCATATATCAGAATTGGCACCGTGGCATGTAGATCGCGTGACCGATATTCTCAACATCGGCGACATGACCAAAGCCGTGGTGAAAAACATAGACGAGCAGGGGAGGATAAACCTCTCACTCAAGGACGTGCCCGGCCGCTACAGCGACGAGGAGATTGAGCGCGGCAGAGCCGAGCGCGCGAGCCAGGGAGGAGGCGGCGATTTTCCCCGCCCGCGGCATCGCCCCCAGGGAGGCACCCGCCACGGCCGACCGAGGTTTTAGAGAATACTATTCACAGAAACCAATATAGCAATAAAAAATGGTCTATCTAAGCCATTTTTATTGATTCTACTTGACATATAATACTTTTAGATGTATAATATGCAAAGAGATCTTTTCAAGACGGAATTGGGGTTGACCTGATCCTGTATCGCCCAAACGTACACGAGCGGAGGAGACGGAAATGAAGGCACGATTATTAGTAGCAGCTATCCTGCTGGCGCTAGTCGCAGTAGGATACATTGTTGGGCCCATGGTTGCATCTATAGTGACCACAGTCGCAAGCTGGGGACCGCTTGCGATAGTATCCATGCTTGTCTTGCTGGTAGCCCTGGTGTATGGGGCGTCCCAGCTAAGATCTAACTAGGATATCCTGATGTAGTACAGGCGCGATGCTCCACGAGCACTCGCGCCTGGTTTGTTTTTTGATACGGCACCCCGCCGATGGTTGACAACGGCGCATATGGCGGTAGGATATAAATATGGTGAAAGCAAAAAATAAGAAAATCCATCGCGTCGCTTCCTATTTTGCGATCTTTGATCCTGCTGAGGAAGGCGGTTATAACGTCTCGTTTCCCGATTTTCCCGGATGCGTAACGTTCGGAAAAAACTTTGAAGAAGCACGGGCTATGGCCCACGAGGCCCTGGAACTGTGGCTTGAAGAACTTGCGGACAGCAAGGAATATATTCCCATGCGCTCTTCGCACCCCATCATAGACGAAATACGCGTCCCCGTACCTACGGCATGAAATCAATCGTTGCGAGAAAGGTGATACGCAAGAGTGCGTGATAAAAACGTAAAAAATCACGAGCACGCTCGGGATTTTTTTTATCATACCCTGTTACTTACTCAAGGAATATGCTATAATGTGTATATGCACAACTGGAGCGTGGATACCACGGAACTTGAAAAGGACCCCGAGCGATACGCGATCTGGCGGCTGGAGCAGATGGTCAATTTCGGCACGGACGGCGAGCGGATATCCGCCGCAGATCTGCGGCGCTATTGGCAACGGCTCGTGTTGGATCCCGCAAAAAAACGTTTCCTGGGATTTTTGCTATGGGGAAAGGAATACTTGAACCACGACAAGTAGCGTTTCTGTGATGCATAATGAAATTTCCGGCGAATAATCACGCGTACATTGACGGTGCCAACCTGCATAAAGGCATCGCAGATTCGGGGTGGCGTTTGGACTATAAGCGATTTCGGGTGTGGCTGACGGAGAAATATAATGTTCGCACGGCATATCTTTTTATCGGCCTGATACCGAAGTATAAGGAACTCTACACCTATCTCCAAGAATGCGGGTTTACCCTTATCTTCAAAGAGGTGGTGTACGACGGAGACGGTAAACCCAAGGGGAATTGCGATGCGGATCTTGTACTGCACAGTGTCTGTGATACGTATGAGAACAAATTTGACAGCGCTCTCCTCGTGACCAGCGACGGCGATTATGCAGGACTGGTTAGTTTCCTTATGCAAAGGAAAAAGTTTCTTGCTATCCTTTCTCCGCATCCGGCAGAAAAGTGCTCAATTCTCCTTAAGCGGACGGGAGCACGAATATCATACATAAGCGATCAGCGCCGTCTTTTGGAACTCCTCGGAAAAGAAAAAGCCCCCGACGGGGACAAAACCCCACAAGGGCCTCTTTCGTGAGTATATGTGCAGTATATCAAATGCCAACTGAAAGTCAAGAGATTATTCCACAGTTCTCGTAGACGTGTATACTATGCCCCCAGAACAAAGCCCACAACAACATGTCCCGCAACCTCCGCCCATGGCGCAGGTACCAGCGCGGAAGCCCGCGATACGCACCATGCGCTCGGATGCCGAGGCGTTGTTCAAGACGACCAAGCCGTCTCTGATACAGATGATTGGCACGCAACAGATAGCACCACCATCTGCTCGCCTTGCCGCGCCATCAAAAGTAAAAATACCCATGATGCTGATCGGCGTACTCATACTCGCCGTGATTGGCGGGGGAGCATATTACCTCTTGCAGACGCTCACATCCAGTACCAATACCGCGACGCCTAATCCCCGTGCGGCATCACGTCCGGCCGCACCTGCGCTTTTTGCAACAGAGGCAAGCCGCACTATCACCGTAAAAAAACAGGACCGGGCGGAATTTTTACGCCTCATGTCCGACACATGGCGGGAAACCGAGCGCGAAGGCACGGTGAAGCGGCTGACTATTATGTTGAGTGACGGGCCGCAGGAATACCCTGCGACGCTCGCTGACTTTTTTGAAATGTGGCGGATAACACCGCCCTCATCCCTTACCGAGCGCTTGAACCAGAACCTGATGGTCTTTTTGTATGCAGGCAAAACAGGCAACCGGCTGGGATTTGCCGTGCAGACACGCGAACCCGAGCGCACGTTTGCGGATATGCTGTCGTGGGAGCCGGCACTGCTTGCCAGCATCAGCCAGCTTTTCTTTGAAGAGCGGCCGGACGCGGTCGTGATACCTTTTGAAGACCGCACGTATCGCAATATTGACTGGCGATACCTCAAACTCTCGCAGGAGCGCGATCTGGGTGTCGGATATGCCGTGTTTCCGGTGGGAAATATTTTTGTCTTTACCGTAGGTAAAGAAGGTATGGAGACGGTGATCAACCGGCTTTTCGACGCCCGATAACAGTGTAGCAGTGGTAGTAAAAACCTCTGTCCCGCGTTATAATCCACGTATGGACCCCAAGACCATCGTACAGATGAAAAAAGCCCTTGAAGACGAGCACATACGTCTTGTTGCTGAATTGAAACAAATCGCCCGCCCGGGGGCCGCTCCCGGCGAATGGGAAGTCGCATATCCCCAGTTTGAAGCGGTGGAAACCGGCTCGCACTCCGCCCAGGATGAGGAAGCGGATGAAGTGGAAGAATACGAAGTACGCCTTGCCACCGAACAGAGCTTGGAAAACCGCCTGCTAGAAGTCACCCATGCATTAGAGCGCATGACGAGCGGCACCTACGGCGTCTGCCTCACCTGTCATAAACCCATCCCTCCTGCGCGCCTCCAAGCCAATCCTGCCGCCGCATACGACATGGACCACGAAGGACAAAACGCGTAATACTCACCCCTTCACACCCTCCGAGAAACCATATGGCCGTCATTGTCCACTCTGCGCAGATCGTCGGCCTTGATGCGCGCCCCATTTCAGTGGAAGTGGATATCTCACCCGGCCTGCATTTGTTTTCCATCGTGGGCCTCGCGGACAAGGAAGTGCAGGAATCACGCGAGCGTATTGCCGCGGCCATAAAAAATCTCGGAGCCCTCGCTCCGCACAAAAAATCCCAGCGCGTCATCGTCAATCTCGCACCCGCGGACATTAAAAAAGAAGGACCCGCGTTTGATTTACCCATTGCGTTGGGCTTTTTGCTTGCATCCAGACAAGTCATTTTCAACCCTGCAAACATCGCTTTCCTGGGAGAGTTGGGACTTGACGGCTCGTTGCGGCGCGTCACTGGAGTTCTTGCCGTGGCACTCGCACTCAAAAAAGCGGGATTTGCAGAACTGATTTTGCCGTCCGGCAACGGGAGAGAGGCCGCAATCGTGGACGGCCTCATCGTACGGGAAGCAAAAAACCTGATGGAAATCTGCGAGCACATCGCAGGCAGAGCCGTATTGCCGCCCCTTGACCGCCCGTCTTTTGAACATACAGACACGGCCTATGCGGTTGATTTCAAAGACATCAAAGGACAGGTGTCTGCCAAGCGCGCGCTGGAAATCTCTGCCGCAGGGGGCCATCATGCGCTCCTTGAAGGCCCGCCGGGCGCCGGTAAAACCATCCTCGCGTCAGCCCTGCCGTCAGTATTGCCTCTCCTTGCAGAAGAAGAGATGATGGAGGTGACAAAAATCTACAGCATCGCAGGGCTTCTCTCCGACACGCACGCCCCGTTTCTTTCGCGCCGTCCGTTTCGCAATCCACACCATACGTCGTCGTATACAGCGGTGATAGGCGGGGGATCGTACCCCAGGCCGGGGGAAATAACACTCGCGCATCGCGGCGTTTTGTTTCTGGACGAGTTTCCCGAGTTTGACCGCCGCGTGATTGAGTCCCTCCGCCAGCCGCTGGAAGAGCGCTCCATCACCGTCGCGCGGACATCAGGGGTCGCTACGTTTCCCGCGCAGTTCATGCTCATCGCCGCGCAAAACCCGTGTCCGTGCGGCAACTTCGGCAATGCGGTACGCGATTGCACATGCGCGCCAGGGAGCATCTTACGCTACAAAAAGAAAATCTCCGGCCCCATCATGGACCGCATTGACTTGCACGTGGAGACGCCTGCGGTGGCGTATGACACACTCAACACGGCAGGGGACGCGGAGCCGTCACACGCGATACGGGAGCGCGTGCTCGCGGCGCGCCGCCGCCAAAAAGAGAGATTTAAAAACACCGCAGTTACTGTCAATGCCGAGATGGGATTGCGAGAACTCAAGGCGCACATTCTTCTGACTGCGCCCGTAAAGCAGGCGCTCCAACTCGCCCACGACAAGCACCGCCTGTCTGCCCGTGCGTATCATCGGCTCATCAAAACAGCCCGCACCATCGCAGACCTGGAAGGAACGGACGACATCCACCCCCACCACATCATGGAGGCCCTCCGCTACCGCCCCAAGCAGGAGATGTAGTGATTTTTAAGCTCTTCGTTAAAGCATTAGATGGCTGTTGACTATTTTAATATTAGGTCTATACTAAACATAGTTTGGGAACGAGCCCTATGGCTCACTCCCTAACAAAATCCCCCTTGTGGGGGTTTTGCATTTAATATAGCCTACGTAAACTATTCTCGGGTGCGCTGGTCAAAGAGGATTGATAGTAAAACGTCTTGGATCTTAATACTTTTATTACCAATTCGTCGAAGAGATTTTGATGATTCGTTTGGACGTTATCAAGCATTCTTGCCTCTATATTCAGGTAGTGTGCTGCTATGTCTGCTAGTTGAGCTTCTATATCGTGATTGCGTTTCGTAACAAAGGAAATACCTGTTAGTAAATCTCTCACACTTAAAAATCTTCTATAGAGAACTTACTAGCTGTCTGTTTAAATATCGCAAAATCTCCAGTGAGTCTTCTAAGGTCTTGTGCATGAAATATAATATCTGTTCTCCCCCAATATTTAAATTTTATCTGATCTGCTCTATTTTTTAATGCTTCCTTAGTATTCTCATGGACAATAACGCCCGCAAGAGAAAAGTGTGGACGGATGTTTTCTATATTCTTTAAAGTTGACTTTCCCGACTCGTCTATAAAAAGACGGTACATCATGGATTAAAACGGATTTTTGGCACCTCGGATTTCAAAGTGTATGTGGCAACCGGTGGAGTTACCGGTGGAGCCAAGTGTCCCGATGGTCTGTCCTTGGGTGACGAGGTCTCCGGCCTTGACCGCTAGAGACGATAAGTGCGCATAGAGCGTCTGGGTTTTATTGGCGTGGGTGATGACGACATAGAGGCCGTATCCTCCGTTCCAGCCGCCAGTGCGGGCAATGAGCACGGTGCCGTCGGCAGACGCCATAGTCGGCATCCCGCATGAGTTGGCAAGGTCTACGCCGTTATAGCCGTGGATGCCGCGCGAGCGCCTGCCGCCAATAATGGGGCGCATATAAAACCCTTTGTAATCAGGCACTCCCGTAACACGCGAGCCGCCAGATGCGGGTCTTGACGGAAACGCCGGAGCAGGCGCAAATTCTCCGTCAGGAATGATAACCACCTGGCCTGTAGTCAATACTTCTCCTATAGCAAGCCCATTGAACACGGTGATTTCAGTGGCGTCTCCTTTGAATTTCTTTGCAATGCTTTCCAGGGTATCGCCTTTCTTTACTTCATATTGCACGCCGGTGACGGGCAAAATAATCAGGTCGTCTCCAATTTTTATCGTCCCCGCACTGCGCAGATTATTCGCCCATAGCAGGGTCTGCAATGAAATGCCGAATCGCTCGGCAATACCACCGGGTGTGTCTCCCGACTCAACGCGGTAAATCGTGATCTGGTCAGTGGAAGCGCGGGGAATAGTGCCTAGGGGATTGCGGGTAGAAACAAGAGCGTTCTCCTGCGTGGCAACCAGTGCGATCTCTTCATCCACAGAGCCGCCTACCGATGTGGGCAGGGATGTCTGGCTTCCCATGAGGGGTACCGAGAGTTCGCCTGATGGCGAGGTGTCTACGGTTTCGGCGGAAGAAACACCCCCGAACATGCGCAGGAGTGCTGAGAAAAAACCAGCATGAGCAGGCCGGGGGAAAAGTAAGCAAAGCGCAATAAAAAAGAGCGTCAAAACGCTCATGTAAGAAAGGCCTCCTCTATCCAAAAAGGGCTTGAATCCTTGATTTTTCGGCATATCCTGGCCCGTCCTATCGTGTCTTGGCGTATGCAAAGCAGTATATTAAGCCAATCAACAAAAAAGGCGTTTCCGCACCCCCACAATACCCCCGACAGGGCACATGGTCAAGGAAACTATCCACAAGCCACGGATCTATTAAAATGTCCAATTTTCCTGCACCCACAGACCATGATACGGTAGGGTGTATGCGCGTTCGCTTTTCCAGCATTTTTCAGCATGTCCCGTCGCCTGCGACGCTCATTTTGGGTGCCCTGGTGCTGGTTTTCTACTGCTCGTTTCTCCTGCACCGCATTGATCTGACCGTCGCTGACCTGGGACGGCACCTGCAAAACGGCCGTTTGGCGCTGGAGGAGCACATCATACCCGCGACCAATTTTTATTCGTACACCGAACCCGATTATCCCGTGGTCACGCACCATTGGGGAAGCGGTATTGCGTTTTTCCTCGCATGGAAAGCAGGAGGATTTGTAGGCGTGCAGATATTGTTTATCATAATCAGCTTGGCCACGCTTGCGATCATATTTGGCATGGCAACTATTGCGGCAGGCCCGGGGCCTGCCGCAATAGTTGCGGCTCTCGCAGTCCCGCTTCTCGCAGAACGCACGGAAATACGGCCCGAGGCGTTTAGTTATTTGCTTGCGGCCTTGTTTTTCTTGGCACTCACGCGCTTTGAGCGCACGCGCAATTGGTACTGGCTCGTCGTTTTGCCGTTCCTGCAGGTATTGTGGGTGAACACGCACATTTATTTTTTCCTGGGGCCGGTGCTGATTGCTATTTTTTTCATCTCTCATATGCTCACACGCCCGTTTGGCCGGCGCGCGGCGCGCCTGCTCGGAATTACAGAGCTTGGTACGATAATCGCATCTTTCCTGAATCCCTTTTTCATCACAGGCGCTCTAGCGCCGTTTACGATATTTGAAAATTATGGATATCGGATCGCGGAAAACCAGCCCGTGTGGTTTCTGGAAACCCTCATGCAGAATCCCAATTTCACAATTTTCAAAGTCCTTTTTGGCCTCCTGATCGCAAGTTTCATTGTCCGCGTATGGGCGCGGGGGAGGGAACGAGAGATCATACCACTCGCCGTCATTGGTGTGATTATCAGTGTCCTGGGATGGCTTGCCACGCGCAATTTTGCCCTTTTTGGATTTTTCTTTATCGTACTCGCCGCATACAATATCTCTGCGTGCTGTAGCGCCTGGCTTATCCGCCGCCGCGTCACTCTTGCGACCGCGGGTGGCATATTTCTAGCACTCCTCCTCGTGCCCGCGCTCTTTGGCCAGTGGCAGAAATATTTTCCGCACTGGCGGGAGGCGGGCTTGGGGCTTGAACAGAGGAACACTGGCGCGGCTGATTTTTTCCGGACACATGATTTACACGGCCCGATATTCAACAACTACGACATCGGCGGCTACCTCATTTGGCATCTGTACCGAGAGGAAAAAGTGTTTGTAGACAACCGGCCCGAAGCATATCCTGCGCAATTTTTCACCGGACAATACATACCCATGCAGGAGAGCGATGAGGTGTGGCAAAAAGCGCTGGAGCGTTGGAATTTTAATAGCATCTTCTTTTCGCATCGGGATGCGACGCCGTGGGCACAGCAATTTCTGATCGCGCGCGTGCAGGATTCCGCGTGGGCGCCGGTGTATGCCGACCAGAAAATTCTTATCTTTCTCCGCAGAAACGAAGAAAACAAAAATGTGATCGCGCGTTTTGAAATACCCAAGAGCGCGTTTCGCACGGTAGCACCATAGCCCTATCGGAACATATGGAATATCTGCTGAAAAATCTGAATGAAAATCAGAAAAAAGCCGCGCTCACAACCGAGGGGCCGGTATTGATCCTGGCAGGCCCCGGATCGGGCAAAACCGCGACCGTGACGCACCGGATCGCGTATCTGCTCGCGGCAGGCGTGCCCGCGGACGAGATACTCGCGGTGACATTCACCAATCGTGCGGCGGAAGAGATGAAAACGCGCATTAGAGCCCTGGCCGCGACCCTGCCACACTCCATGTTCGGCATACCGTTTATCGGCACATTCCACGCATTTTGCGTGCGCGTACTGCGGGCACACGCGGGCAAAATCGGATACCTGCGCACGTTTACTATTTTTGACGAAGATGACGCGCTGTCGCTCATGAAAGAGGTGTTTGCGAAACTTGCCATCAATCCAAAGCAGTTTCCTCCGGCGATGATAAAAAATGTCATTTCGGCTCTGAAAAATGAATTGAAGACGCCTGAAAAATATGCGGAGGAACTGGGTACCACAGACCTGTTTCCGCGCACCGTGCATTCCGCGTATGTGCTGTATCAAAAGCGTCTACAGGATGCCAATGCCGTGGATTTTGATGATTTACTTACACTGACTGCATATCTGTTTGAAAAGCATCCCGATATTTTGCGCGCGTATCAGGAGCGATTCCGCTACATCCATGTGGACGAATATCAGGACGTAAACACGGCGCAATATCTCATCATGAAGCAACTCGCCGCTCTGCACCGCAACATCGCAGTAGTGGGCGACGACGCGCAGGCAATTTATTCTTTCCGCGGAGCGGACTATCGCAACATTCTCAATTTTGAAAAGGATTGGCCAGATGCGACGGTGATCGTGTTGGATCAGAACTACCGTTCCACCCAGGTCATTTTAGATGCCGCGCGCGATGTCATTTCCCGCAACAAAAGCCAGAAAGAGAAAAAACTCTGGACCGATGGCGCAAAAGGCGATCCTCTCCAGGTGATTGCCGTGGAAAACGAGCGCAGGGAAGCGTCGTTTGTGGCGGATACCGTACAGTCGCTTGCCGCAGACACATACCACAAACGAGATATGGTCGTGCTCTACCGCACCAATGCCCAGTCGCGCGTGATTGAAGACGCGTTTCTGGAGCGCAACATGCCATACAAAATCATCGGCGGCGTGCGCTTTTATCAGCGCAAGGAAGTAAAAGATATTCTTGCATATGTGCGCGTAGTGCAAAACCCGCGAGATTTTGTTTCACTGAAGCGCATCATCAATGTGCCCGCGCGGGGCATTGGCAAACAGACCATGCTCAAATACATGGGGTCGGGCATGGCGGGCAACAAGGCAGTGGAGGGTTTTGAGCGTTTGATCGGTGTCCTGCGCGAAAACGCCCGCGAAAAACAGCCGTCCGCATTTATTCGCGATGCCCTGCGCGAAATCCGATACAAGGAATATCTGGAAGAAACCGCGCCCAATGCGGACGAACGGTGGGAAAATGTCCAGGAGTTGGTAACGCTGGCCAAACGATACGACGACATGCCCCAAGATGAGGGACTGGAGAAACTGTTGGAAGATGTGGCGCTCATGTCCGACCGCGAGGAAGACCAGAAAGAGGAGGCGGATGCCGTGCATATGATGACATTTCATGCCGCAAAAGGACTGGAATTTCCGGTGGTATTCATGGTCGGCATGGAAGAGGGCGTATTTCCCCACGCCCGCGCGCTGTTCAACCCCGCAGAGCTGGAGGAGGAACGGCGGTTGTGCTATGTGGGACTTACGCGTGCCAAGGAAAAAGTATTTCTCTCGTTTGCGCTGTCGCGCACGAGATTCGGAACCACCCAAATGAACCCGCCATCGCGCTTTTTGGGAGAGATTCCCGAACACCTGATCATGGTGGATGATACGCCGACGATTGAAATATGATCACCGAACCAAAAAAATCATTGGGGCAATATCTTCTACTCTGCGGGTGGGTGGTGGATGCCCTCATTGAGGCGGCGCAACTTTCGGCCGACGACACGGTGGTGGAGATAGGGCCGGGAACAGGGGTCTTGACCAAACCCCTGACACAGCGCGTCAAACACGTCATTGCCGTGGAAAAGGATGACGCGCTCGCAGATACCCTGGCCGGGCAACATATTGCGCATCTGGAAGTAATAAAAGGCGATATCTTGGATGTTTTAAAACATCAGCCAGATATTATTGCGGGCAGAAAAATAGTTGCCAACATCCCATATTATCTGACATCGCGGCTCCTGCGCATACTCATGGAGGCGGACACGCCGCCACAGCGTGTAGTGCTCACGATTCAAAAAGAAGTTGCGGAACGGATTGTCGCGGTGCCTCCGGATATGAACCTACTCGCGCTCTCGGTGCAGGCGTATGCACGGCCGCGCATTGTCGCAGACGTGCCTGCAGAGTGCTTTGCTCCGCCGCCGGATGTGGATTCAGCAATCATTCTGCTATCGGACATATCGGACAATTTCTTCACAAAAAACGGCTTGGATGCTCAATTTTTCTTTACCGTCCTGCGCGCGGCATTTGGACAAAAAAGAAAACAACTGGTTAATCCTCTGTCTGCTATTGCCGGAGGAAAACAAAAAGCCCTCGCGGCGCTACATGCCGCAGGGCTTGATCCACACATACGCCCGCAGGAACTCTCGCTAGATCAGTGGGCGGTGCTCGTAAAAGAGATTCTCAAAAACTCGTCCCGACCCTAAGAATCACAAGACCAGCAGGGACTACTGTGTCAGGGACACAAGATGGGCCTCGTACTTGCATACAAGGAGCGACGCCGGTGGCGGTGCCTAATACCCATGGCCCCGGCCTAAAAATGTTATAAAATGCAGAGAGTATAGAGACCCCTGGTTGGAAGATAAACAGGCCGCCCCTTGGGGGTCCCACAAGAATACCCAAGCTTCCGACGCTACAGGTGCAGACCGTCGCATAAAGTATTCTTCCACCAAAAGCAATTGTGCCGACACCAGCGGTAGATACTAATGGCGTTTTTGGCATAGGAATAAAGAAGGACACCGCCAAAAGTACACCCACGACCGCCGCTTGTATGCACCGTTTTATCATGCCTTCATAATACCCTAGTACGCTGATACCATCCACTATGGAGGCTAAGCCTCCATAGTGATATCTTTTTGCAAGAGGAAGGATTTTTCTTTCTTCAGCCACTCCTGCATCAATGACTCATGGGGGTGCATGTCTCCATACAATTCCGGTAAGAGAGTCGTGGTGAGTATCTGCGCAAATCTTGCATGACCTAAAAAATTGCCATAACTTGACCACGGATAATTTTTTACGAAGGTATACGTATCTTCCCAGTTGAGAATGCCGTTTTCTTTCCATCGTGGTTCCCGCAATTCCACGGGGTTGAGATGGATATATTGCGTAAGATGCGAAAGATATTCCTGATGATCAACGTGAACGGCCTTGAATGTACCCTGAAATAACGATCCGCTCCGTTCGTATTTAGTGTTGAAAAACATCGTATAGGCGGTTCCTAGTTTTTGCATAAATGCAGAAATTCCTCCTGTCACCCTTTCTCTAAGCAAGAGATGGTAGTGATTCGGCATCAAACAAAAACATACGATATCTACCAGTGCTTCTCCTTTTCGTTCATACCTCTCTATGGAGGCTAAGCCTCCATAGTAACGTAAATAGAAGCCGGCATTTGCAAGAGGGCGGCTCTCGTTACAGGCAAAAAGCAGAAAAAGAAATCGTTCGTAGCCGCTCTGGGTAAGAAAAATCTCGCGTTTTTCAACACCGCGATTGTAAACATGATAATATTCACCCTCGGCAAAACGCACCTTTCTCATCATTTTAGTATGGAGGCTTAGCCTCAATAGTAAAGGGACTTATCCACATAGGGAATGGGGTAGAAACGGGGTATACTGTAGGGGTGAATGCATGGCTGGGACGGATCTCGGCGTTATCCTCACGGGCGAGGGTTTTTCTCGTTGTTTTTGTCATGATTGGATTGGGAACGGCGATATTTTTTACGACTAGGACGCGCGGTGGCGCATCCGCGCCACCGGATGATCGCGTTGCACGCGAGCAAGCACGCGCTGTAGAAATTGCGGCGCTCACGCGCGATGCTGACACGGACGGGCTCAAGGA
>ERZ1292623.2102-Hain-H51-01um-R1-2102-length-18266-cov-20_pt1 | contig 18266 bp, 16 predicted proteins | sample MGYA00564398_ERZ1292623 | MGnify/ENA primary metagenome ERZ1292623 (study PRJEB36523, sample SAMEA6512633) | groundwater metagenome | collected 2019-01-07 | study: AquaDiva: Metagenomics assemblies of 32 groundwater samples | reverse complement strand
GCTAGGTTGTCCAATTCATCGATAACCACGTCGAGCTTTGGCGGGCCTTCGAAAAAATGTGTGATATTACCTTTCGTCAAACCATCCGAAAACACCTCCACCGTTGCATAGGGATTAATTGCATAAATTTGTCGAGCAGTCATTTCAACCTTCAGTACACCAAGATTTTCTATACCCGCTCTGATTCTGTTTATGTTAGAAAGTGCCAGACAATCGTGGTCTGCCAGTTTGATGTGGCGTGCCCCTCCCTGAAGGACAATCGCCAATGCAACACTATTCCCTACCGAAAGTCCCCCGATACCGATTACAGCATCATAGAATTTTTTTTGCTCTTCTTCGGTTATCAAGTTTCGGTTGCGTGCAGTCCGGACTTTTAAAAATTTTTCCTCCTCAAGAATGTGCACTAGTGTCGCATTCCATGGAAAGAATACCCACTTCCCTTGCTCAATGATAGGAGAGGTTTTTTTGAGCTTGGCGAGATATTTTTGAAAATGATTCTCAAAGTCGGGGGTATAAACAAGTGTAGGGTTAGAAATTTGGAAATACTCACGTAACTGCTCGGTGTAATCATCTGAGAGTAGTTGTACCCGTTGTGACAAAAGTAATGTGTAAAGGTCTTTCTTGTTAGACTCGATGCTCAGGTCAAAAAAGATCGGTTTTAGATGGGTGTCAGCCTTGGGAGCATTAAGGAGTTTTTCAGCAACGAGCAAGGAAAGTGGGTATTCTTCTTCAGACATAAAAGTCATTTTATACTAAAACCCGTTTTCCCGTTTTACCCACTTTTGTTTGATGCCAGGTTTAAAAAAGAGTGGGTGTTCTGAAGGCCAGAAAACTAGCCTCGGTTTGACATGCTCTCCCATGCTCAAATAATTATTTTTGTACTCAGCATTTTTATCAATGAGTTGATGAATGATAATGTCCAAGGCTCTTTTTTTGAGAGTATCATTCACGCGTCTTCGTGGTTTCAGTTCGAGGTTGATCTCCAAATACTCATTGTGTTTTTGGTCATACTTGGTGATAAGTGTGAATTTTCCAGTCAAACTTTCCGTAAGCGTTGGATCAAGAAGAGCTCCGCGGACATGTTCTGGATAAATAATCGCGCCATAGAGTTTTGTAGAAAAATCCGAACGTTCAAATATGTATACAAACGGAAGCTCTGCAACAGTTTGTGCCAAACCATGTTGTCGTGCTTCTGAGCGTATCCTCACATTATTTGCCTTGAAAATACTGTCCATCTCATTGAAATCAATGACATCGCCATGATCCCCAATTGCATATCGGATTAAAGGAAGAGCATTGTTGCCCGTACATAAAATTTCTTTATTAACGGCTTCAAAATTAACAAATAGTGGATTAAATTGGGCAAGTGTTGGAAGTAATCGTATTTCTTCAAAAATGCTCTTGAAGATAACTTTATTTTTTGTTGCAATCTGTCGTAAAAGTATGGTTAAAGGGGTTTCTGTGGCCATTGTGCCTAAATCAGCACTGCCGTAGACATTTATTGTGTCGATGTATGAATTTCTTATCTCTGCACGTTTTACAATAAAATCACGAAAGTCTTCTAAAAAGGTTTCTGCTGCGAAAACAATTTTTAAGTGAAATGACTTCCAATTTAACCGACGTTCTCGCCCCTCATCAATTATGTCCTTAATAAATGGAGGATACCCGCATAGAATAACTTGATCAAACTTCGGAGCAAGATAACGTAAAGCGTTAAAAATCTCCTCTTTGTTGACTCCCGGTGTGATGATGGTTACGGGGTATTGCGCAAGCCCCAAGCGCCTGAATGCTTGGTAAGTAATCAATCCCCCGATCCATACACCCATACCAAACCCAACAATGACAAGAGTCGTTTTTTTCTTGTTTGATGGATCATTACCTAAAAACATTTCATGATATACCCCTGATTGCCAGTCTATGTTTTCATCCCGAGGGAAATAGAATGATTTTCCAGTGGACCCAGAGGTTGCAGTAAAAACCAGTGATTTATTTTTCAACGAGCCATCCCAGCACAATTTTTCAAGCGGATACTGACGAAGGTAATTTTTCTTTGTCGTAATTGGTACCTGCTGAAAATCGCTCCACGATTTTATTCGAGCAGAATTGATTTTATGTCGTTTGAGAAAGTCTCGATATGCAGGAATTTTTCTGCTTGCGAGACGAAAAAGCGTGAGTGTACGCTCGCGGCCTTTGGCAATCCAGAAATCGCTCTTTTGGGTTTTGAGTAATCTAAGAAGCTGTGGGGCTGTGTATTTATGTTTCGGCCCGCTTGAAGAGTTCATTTTATAGTACTTTCTTAGTTGTCACAGTTGGAAAATATGAGAGATACACAAGGATCATTAAACAGCAAAAAGACCCTGGTTGCAAGGTCTTTACGGTTCCCCGTGCTGCTCACGGATTAAATATTTTAACCCAGTATATCATCGTAAACAGGGCCCAGAATAACCGATATGAACCACAGTGGTGCCATAATAATCGCCGCCTCAAGAATTGTTCTAATATCTTTAGATAGTGGCATGGGTTATAGCTAGTTTATATAGCATTGTACCTTAATAATCATCGTTACAAAATTGGTATAATTGGTCTAGAAACACCTCATGTTTTTCTATGAATGGTCGTATTTAGCTGGCAACTCTATTGTTTGTTATTGTATGTTAAGATAGTAGAAAATACCTACTATGTAACTCAACAGAGGCATTGTTCGCGCGATTTTCCCAAGTGAGGGCGGGCAAAAATTCCTTATCCTCAACCCCTTCCCGAAAATAAAAAATTATGAATAAGATTCACAAAAAGGCAGAAGAAAAAGGAAAAACTAAGTAATATCAATGCGAAACCAACGAGTATGTCTCGTTATATAGCCATCGAACAAGACCTTAATGCCATCACTGAGGCGTTAGACTTTGTTTGGAAAAAAGAACTAAGGTTTATTTTCCAAGACACGACTAAAATTTCGGATGTAATAATTATTAGTTATGATTCTAAAAAAATCTACGCTTGGGCGCGTAGTGCTGATGATAAATATTTACTTGATGTAATCCCACACAGTATAAAACTTAGCAATAAATACCAGAGTGGTTGGAGAGCACGCTTAGAACCAAAGGCGTTGGAAAAGTTTCTTCCAGAACAGTGGCAAGATAACCAGTTTTCCAAACCGAAAATCAGCGGTAGTTTATTTACTCTGTTTATTCAAATACAAAAACTAAAGCATCGCCGATTTAATCCCTACACCTCTTACGAAAGTTATCTGGCAACTATAGTTCATGAATTTGCACATGTATATTATAACAGTCACAAGTTATGGTGGTACTCAAATAAAGCTGAAAATATAATTTATATTCAACTAGCACAGAAGCTCTACGGAGGAAATAAAATTAGTAAAAAAGTTTCGTTACGGGTGCCTACACAGGATTCTACCTCCGAATTGTTTGCGTTTTGCGCAGAATATACAGCAGCTTCAATTTTTTGGCCAAAACACAAAAAGAATTTAGACAAATATTATACTGCGAGGCTCGACGAGCTTACAATGGAAGAGAAAAAAAAGAATCTGGATGTGGAAGATTCTGTACTAGATAGGTCTCACCATGATCTCGCTGCCGTTGTGGGTAGAATTTTAATAGACCGTTACCCTGGAAAGTGGCCTGAAGTATTACTTAAAAAGTTTGAACTTTAGTAAGTTAGTAAAATCGAGTGCAAGCATTAAAGCTTGCACTCGATTTATTTCTCTCCTTCCTTAACAGCTATGGTGCGTCTGGGCCACACTGACCGGGGCCGCAATCCGGTGTGCACGGTGAGCAGGAGGGATAGCAGTCGGGAGGACACGGGGGACTGCAATTCGGTGGGCAAACTAGACGCCTCTCGCGTTCATCTTGTTGCCGCACCTTTTTCCTGAAATCTTGGAGTTTGTGATCATTCAAGACCGCGGGTAAACCTTCTGTGACATCCCCAACTGGGTTAAACCAAGAAAAGACACAGGGGGAAACTTTGCCGTCGGGCTTGACACAGAGTTTTCCGCGCCAGCACGAGCCACAAAGTTCACCGAACAGATCGCGATTGAAAGCCAACTCCTGACCGCGGCCAACTCCACGCAGTCGATCCGTGCTGACAGAGCTGACGCCCATGCCGAGAAGCATAGTTTTTGTCCGCTCGACGCCTTCCGGGTCTTGACTGATATCGATAACTCCCACTCGGGTAGTGATACCGAATTCGACCGCACTCTTGATTCCCCTAATTGTCCTCTCGAAACTGCCGTTTATCTTGGTTACCGAATCATGAGCCCCCGACTGATCGGAGTAAGCAGAGAACGCAAGATTAACCCCGTTATCGCGAAAAGTCTTCAGCAACTTGTGTCCATATGGGGTATCGAGCGTCGTGCCGTTTGTGAACACCTCTAGATAGCTGTAACCCAAGGTTTTCCCTCGCTCGATGAATAGCGGAAGTTGCGGATGCAGTGTCGGCTCGCCGCCGATAAACTGAATAGCTCTGCACCCAAGCGAGTAACCTTCGTCGAGCACACGAAGCCAGTCAGCCCCCGTCATTCCTTGAGTCAGCGGCTTGAGCGGGCTGGACTCTGCGTAGCAGTGCACGCAATGCAAGTTACATTTCGGGGTTATCTCTAACCACAGAAAATCTAGTGCGGTTAGCCAACCTGTATCTTGTTGGCGCGGCTCCTCTACTTGTTCTGTGAGCATGTTCCGTCCTTCCTATTGAGTTATGTTGGTGGTACTACTTCTGAAAAAGTTAACAGAGTAGGAAAATTTTGTCAAGAGGCCATGGTAGAACTTGCACACTCGGTAGCTTAACCTTACGAGTTCTTCTAAGGTTTTCTTGATGAAATCAAAACCCAAATATCCTCCGAAATTCATCGGCTGTATGTTTTCGATTCTGAATTTCCTTTTTGCTGTGGTAACCCGGTATCAGTTTTTCATCGAGAGAAATGAGAGAGCGATTATCTTCGAGCGGTTGGTTATTCACAATTTTTCTTACGCAGTACGCGACTGCCGAACCGTTTAAAAGCGCAGCTCCGCCCAACTGGGGCCACGAAACAATAGTTTTACCCATTTCTGCAAACGACGAGAGGGTGCGCTCTGTTACATTTTCAATGCCTATATGGTTAGCAATCATCTTACCAATGCTGAATTTATCAAGTTTAGTCAGCATATCATACGACACGTTCCCCATTCTCCCGTGGAAAAACGGAGTCTTAGGGTCAAGGTCGTACCGTTCAATATCAACAACACCATTATCGCCATTATCCGCCGCCATGATAACCGGCAGCCGATATTTCCGAGCTTCTTCTCGAATCAGGTATTTCACCGCTAGGTTGTCCAATTCATCGATAACCACGTTGAGTTTTGGCGGGCCCTTGAAAAAACGGGTGATGGTATCTTTCGTCAAACCATCTGAAAATAACTCAACGGTTGCATAAGGGTTAATTGCATAGATCTGCCGAGCGGTCATTTCAACCTTCAGTACACCAAGGTTCTCCACACCAACCCTAATTCTATTTGTATTAGAAAGAGCAAGACGATCGTGATCAGCCAGTTTGATATGGTGTGCCCCTCCCTGAAGAACAATTGCTAATGCAACACTGTTCCCCACGGAGAGACCGCCGATACCAATTACAGCATCATAGAATTTTTTTTGTTCTTCTTCATTTATTAAGTTCCGGTTGCGCGTAGTTCGGACTTTAAAGTATTCATCCTCGGGTAGAATGTGCACCAGCGTCGCATTCCATGAAAAAAACACCCATTTTCCATATTGCCAAATAGGCTTTTGAGAAATCAGCCCTCGAAGATATTTTCTAAACTCCCCTTTGAAGTCTGAACTATAGACTAGTTGTGGATTTTGAACCTGAAAAAGCTCTTCCAATTGGCTTTCGTAATCATCAACTACATGCTGAATATGATTCTTACGCCATAGAGTGGCCAACCTTTTTCTATCCTTAACTTCGCCAAGATCAAAAAAGTGGGGTTTTTGAATTCCCCCTCTGTGCCGCATGCTCTTTTTTGCCGCAGTTTCTAGAAATTTCATTATCCAGATTTAAAAATATATCGGGGTTTAAGACCAGGCTTAAAATACGGCTCACTTTGATACGGCCACAGTTTTATTTTGGGTACGAGATGCTTTTTTCCTTTTTTATAATGTTCAAGTATATAGGCATATTCTGCGTTGATCTTAGGTAACATTTTGACTATCCGCTCTTTAACGTTCCTGATTAATTTATTATTTGTCTTGGTTGCGTCCCTTAATTCTATATTGATTTCTAGAATTTGTTCCATCTTAGGAGCATTGATTTTCCTCATAGTAAATTTGCCCGTAAGAAAACCTAGAAATTGTTTGTGATTAAGAATATTTCGAATGTTTTCTGGATAAATATTTGCCGCATAAAAGACGATGGTGTTGTCAGAACGATCTATTAAAGAAATCAAAGGGAGGTTCCACTGCTTAAGTTTGATATCTGGAAAGTGTTTAATGATGTCTGATGAGAGAATTTGGCCTCTGTCGTGCAAATTGAATCGTATTAGTGGTATCCCGCTCTGTGATGTAAAAATAAGCTCGTCACCCACTGATTCTACATATCTCATCAATGGATTATATTGAAAAAGATTTGGAGGAGTATCTAACTTAAAGATATTCTGGCACAATGTTTTATTTTTTTCGGCAGCTCTCCGTATAGAAATAGTTATAGGTGTTTCAAAACCCATAAGCAGCATTTCTGAGGAGCCGTATGTATTTATTAAATCAAAAGATGAAAGATTTTTACCCAACATCTTTAATAAATAGTTTCTCCACTCCTCATTAAATCCTTCACTGCAAACCATCGCCCGTACATTCAATTTCTTCCACGGTACACCTTCCTTGACACCTGACTCTATTACGTCTTTTATAAAAAATGGGTGGCCGATAAGTAAAATTTGGTCATATTCCATATGGAGCGTCTGGATTGCCTTTAACACTTCAGATTTACTATTACCTGATGTAATGATAGTAAGTGGGTATCCTTTCTCAGATATAGTAAATGTGGGTATAGTTGTCGCAATACCTGAGACATAAATACCCATGGGAAAACAAATAACAGCAAGTGTGGAGCGGGTATCCATTCCAAAAAGATATCTATAAATAAGTTCATGAAGTATTACCGCTTCTAATTCTTGATAAGTCCCCCTTGGCCACAATTGAGGACTCCCTGTAGTACCGGAACTTACTGCGATAAGCTTATTCTGAATTGTCTTGGCATCCCACGAGCGATCCTTGATTGAATACTTATTTATATAATTGTGTTTATCGGTAATAGGGAGATTCCTAAAATCTGCAATAGTTTTTATTTTATCCGACTTAACACCGTTAGTTTTTAAGAAGTGTTTGTACGCCGGTACACGTAATGATGCATGGTGAAAAAGCTTGAGCGCTTTCCGCTCTCCACGCCGTACCCACTCACCTTCGCTCAGTGTTCTAAGAGATTTCTCAAAAATTGAGATATCTAATTTTGATGAGGGTAATGTTGAAACTTTATCGTAGTTAATGCTTTCAAGAAATTGTATATATGACATAGTGCTGAGACGCTATCGAGCCCATTCGATATTGATCATTGGACTAGCTTTGAGCGACACTATAAGATTTTCCAATTCATCACCTAATACCCGATCATCATAGATTGCAGGTATAGCTGTTCTTATAAGAGCTAATAATCCCTTCGAGGAATTCGATAGCTTTTTTTGAATATTCAAAAAATCCACAGCTTGGGAGAGTGCAACTGCTTCTATTGCCAATACGACATAGGTATTCTCAATTACTTTAGAGGTAAAGAGTGCTACATCAGTACCCATACTTACTACATCTTGATTATCAGCGTTCGTAGGTATGGAATGAATAGAATGGGGGTATGAAAGCGTTTGGTTCTGCGAAGCCGTCGATGTCGCGACGAACTGCAAACCTTGCAATCCCATAGTAAGACCCGGCCGTTTTAGATTCAAAAAAGGTGGGAATTTACTATTGAGTCTTTCATTTAAGAAAAAATTGAGCCTCCTTTCAGAAAGCATACTTAATTTAGCAAGGGACATTTTGAGGTGATCGAGTGCTACGGCAATATATTCTCCATGAAAATTTCCCCCGTGAAGAAATTCCTTATTCACAAAATCTACAATTGGGTTGTCGGTGACAGAATTCATTTCAGTTTCAGTGGTGCGGATTGACTGCAATAACGTATCAAGCCCCGGACCCACGATTTGCGCAATACAACGTAGGGAATATATTTCTTGGACATCCTCCTGTATTTTATGGATGATGCTGTTTATCTTTACGACACTCTCTAATGTTCGCCGAGATTTGAGAAGTATTGATCCTCCCAAAAGTTTCCGTAACGCTTGAGCTACTAATATCTGACCATTATGTGGTCGTAAATCATGGAGTAGTTTAGAAATGCCATCGCTATGACTCTGAACAAGCTCTAGGGCAAGAGCTCCATTTCGCACTGCTAGACTGAAAAGTTGTTGGGCGTCATGACAATGCACAGCCGCTATGCCCGTCATTACGGATGTGCCGTTTATAAGGGAAAGTCCTTCTTTGCTTTTCAATTTATAACCACCAATGTGGAGTTTTTTTAAAACACTTTTTGCTGAGTCTCGCTTTCCTTTATAGTGGACATCCCCTTCTCCAATAAGCGCAAGTGCTATGTGGGCGAGCTGGACGAGGTCCCCGCTTGTGCCAACGGCTCCGTGTTCTGGAATGATTGGCAGGATTCTATGGTTGATAAAAAAAATAAGTCGCTCAATAAGTTCAGGTGACACGCCAGAATGACCTCTCACGAGTGTATTTAACCGAACAACCATTGATGCTAGGACGTATGAATCGCAAATTGGCGTTCCAATGCCGACAGCGTGCCCGAGTATTAAATTTTTTTGAAGTTCTTCAAGATGCTGTTTATCGATGATATAAGACGCCATTGGGCCAAAGCCTGTATTAGTCCCGTAGATGACTTTTTTCTCAGCCTCCTCTTCAATATACTTTCTCGATTTTCTGATTGCGCCTAGACAAGACCGTGAAACCCCTACCCTCAAATGTGGGTTTTTGATAAGCCTATGAATATCGTCTATTTTTAGATTTTTACCCGAGAGGACAACAGGTTTAGATTTTGCGGACATTGTGCTAAGTAAATATACCAATCAGTTGCTCTCATTAAACAGCAAAAAGACCCTGACTGCAAGGTTCACATTTGAACATGACACTAGAGGAAATATCAAGGCCCGACCTTGATATTTAATGTATGCCCCAGCTTTTAGTTATTTAATGGTGGCTGTCCCCATTATCCCCCTTGAAATGTTTCGACCTTTGCTACCGTGAACGACCCGCGCACAAGCCCGCCTGCCGCTTTCATAAACGCGGTGTCGCCCCATAAGGGGATTTCATACCATACCTTTTCGGATGAATGCGACGTATAAAGGTAAGCCCACTTCCAGAGGATATTCGGGCGCGTACCCCAGGAGATTGCGTGCTTTCGCTATATCGAGTGATCCGCGTTTGGGACGATGCATTTCGTCAGGAGCCTCGACAACCTGAATGTTCGGGATCAGTGTCCGCAGTATCTCAACGTATTCTTTTAATGTACGCCCTTGCCCATATGTAATATTGAACGCTTGGTTTGCACCGTTTTGATGTTTAGCCGCAAGTACAATACCGCTTGCCGTATCGTTCACATACGAAAAATCAAGCGTCACGTCGCCACTCCGCAATTCAAGCGGTTCTCCACGCAGGGCTTTTTCAACGAATAATTGAGAAACACGTCGGTTAATGTCGGTGGGTCCGTAGACGGCTGACGGGCGTACAATTGCATATTCAATGCCCATGCGTCTCGAGAATGACTCCACTAATATCTCACCCGCATATTTCATGCCTCCGTAAAGGTTCATTGGTTTTTTGGGATGCTCTTCATTGGCTGGTGTTCTCTGGAAATCTCCGTAGACCATGCTTGAAGAGATATATACAAAGCGCGAAACGCCGCCAATTTGTGCTGCTTGCAGTGCGTTGAATGTGCCCATGAGGATAGAGCCGAGCGCTTCTTCGGGTCGATGGGACGAGAGGTCCGCAAGCGGCATTGCCGCGAGATGAATGATGTGACTTGGCTTGTAGTGTGCGACGACATCGCGTAGATCATTCTTGTCTCGCGTATCTGCCCGTACCCAGATTATACTGTCTTTAATGTCGTCGAAGCGGAAGGCGAGGTTTTTTTGGTATTCGCTTTCAAGTGGCGAGAAGTACTGGGTGAAGTTGTCATAAACGATCACTGTGTCGCCAGCCTCAACGAGCTTCCGAACGACGTTTGAACCGACGAATCCAGCGCCACCAGTAACGAATATAGTCATGCCTGATCTTGTCATAGTTGGACTATTTATACTATAAAATATATATGTATGCCAATATCATGGTGACTGAAATACCCGCAGCTGTATCCCCAGCAGGACTGTTTTACAAAGCCAAAGCGGAGTCGCCCCAGGAGTTTGGGGACCTATATCACCTCTTATCCCGATAAAGCGCGAGTATGCTACCTACGGTATGCTTAAGACTGTGATTTTTCACTACGATTTGTCTGAGTTGCTGACCAAGATGTTTCCTTGAATCAGCGCTTAATTTATAAATCTCGTCAATCTTCTTAGTAACGTATTTCGAGTCTGTGGAATCAAGAAAGAGTTCACTTGGTACAATACTTCTAAAAGCTTCATTTGAAGTTACAACAATAGTGCCGCAGGACATCGCTTCAAGTACGACCTTATCAAGTGATCCAGTCTCAGATAAATTTATAAAGATATCAGCATGTTGATAGTAAAAAATAGTATCTCTATGTGGCATAGGTCCGAGAAAAGAGACAAAATGGTCAAAACTCATCTCATGAACCCATTGTTGCACTCGCTCCAGGTATTCTCTCTGACTGGGCAAGCCCGGGCTACCTATAATTTGGAAACATACATTTTCAAATACCGGCTTTTCAATTAGATAAGGAATAGCAGCGAGCATTTTATCGATGTTCTTAACGGGGCTTATGCGCCCTACCGTAAGTATCTTAGGAGAAGAACTGCCGGCATCAGCCACTTTCAAAGGGATAAATTGATCAATATTAATAGCGTGACCAAATATATGCACTGGTCGCTTTGTACGAAGCCTAAAGCTTTCTTGCGATGCGGACACAAAACCATCAACAAATAGTGTTGATAAACGAAGCAAGGTATTCACATCCTTGTGCACGTACCATTGGAAAAGTCTTTTTCTAAAAAGAAAACACCAAGGACCTGCCATCAGCGAGTAATGTTGAATCATATGCGCAAAAACACCTTGCACTCGTCTTATGTTGAGCAAGAGATACTTCTGAAAAAGAAGCAATTGCTTTACCTTCCCGTATCCGCGCTCTTTTCCCAATGAGTAAAACTCTACGTTTTCACCCAGAGCAGGCACCCTTCCCATTTCCTGACAAATAACAATAAGCTTACCTCCAGCCAGCTGTGCCGAGAACTCTCTTATCCAATCTGAAACAAAACTAGCCGCATCATCATCACTATCTACCTTACGCGTTAAAAATAAAATGTTCATAGGGAAGTGTGGTTTACGAAATCTGAGCTCCATAAGCGATGTCACGCAATCTTAATAAGACATCGTGCGTCAGCGTTGTTATTGGTCGGGCAAGGTTTTGCGCATGACGCACACCATACCAATCAAGAATACTGTCAACAAGGACGCGATTTGTTTTTCCTTCCCGAACTTTGTTAAAAACACTTCCATCACCACTAGCGACAGGGAAAATCCGTTTGCGATTAGCTAAACTTTTTTCTATCTTCCATATGGCCGCGTCGTTCTCTGGATTAGTGCTTGACAGAAAATTGCAAACATAAAAATATTTTATGGTTTCTATGATGGAACACCTAACATGCTCGTCAACCAAATTGACTCCGGTTTTTTTGCTCAGGTCAACATCTAACCTCCATTCTCTATCGTCAAAGCCTAGATCCGTCATGTGTTTTTGAAAATCCGCGAAACCGTTTGACCATTCTGCCCCGACCCAACTAAAATAGTATCTTGAATGCACTTGTCTGGTACTGGATTTATCATCTGAAACACGCCATTTTATGGCAACGTTTATAGTTCCATCTACTGACCAATCAAAAGGGTTTAACTCAGAAGAGACTTTCTTTTTGTCCCACTTGTTCATACCATCCAAGTAAGTAACCGGCTGCGTCTTTTCATCTAAGCACAAAGACTCTATATGGGAATGTATTATTTCATAATCCGCAACCGACTCAACCCCGAGAATATGTATCGTGAATGCTAATGCATGTATCCCTTTGTCGAAGAGTGCGCCTCCAGTAACGCCGTCTCGATCGAGTCCATGCGCTTTTTTCTTTGCAACTGAACTTATCCTCGCAATATGGGTGCTGACAATATTTTGTCCCACCAACTCCTCAGCCAGCCTTAGTGAAACATCGCTCATTGTTTCCGAAAAATTGCAGTAGATTTGTGGCAAGGTTGCATCCTGCAGAATAGCAAGCTGATCTTGCGTAGTAAATATTGGCTTCTCGCCAACATAACATACGTCTTCTGAAAAGAACTGTGTTATCAGAGCTAAATGACCAAAATGATATGGTGTGGGCGAAGCGTCGTAAATGAAAATCCTCGCCTTAGAGGCGGTAGTATTTGCTAACAAAAGATGCAATACATCTGAAAGAGCAGAAAATTTCCGGATCGGCATGACGTCTTCCATACGACTATCGGTTTGCCTTTCAAGATCTCGATATCCTGGATCAACCAAATTCACACTTCGAACATAAAGACCATAAGTTTCAAGTTCCTTGATGGTCTGTGGTAAAGAATTTTGGGCAGCCTTTCCCATTTGGCCAAGTGCCCCAAGAATCAAAAAATCAATATAGTTATTAAGATTTTTTTTCATATCAAAATTTTCCACTAAAATCTTTAAATACACGCACATTATGGGAGCAAGATTTACATGCTCCCGCTTTTACATGAGCTATAGCTTTTGATAAACTATTGGATTCTTCGGAATAAGTGGGGCAAGATCTGTAGATGGTAAGTATTTCTGCCGCGGCAGGAAATAAAAGTGAGTAACTCACTGATGTTCCGTGTGTTTTATTCATATATTTCAGCATGCTCTAGTGAAGCCTCCTCCTTATCTTTCAAGGAAAGAATAGGTTCATGAATAATCGGCCATTTAATTGAGATATCTTTGTCATCCCATACAATCGTGTGTGAAAGGCTCTGTGAATGAAATGTTGTTGCTTTGTATACAACATCTGCAAAACGCGTAAGCACAAGATAACCGTGAGCAAACCCTTCTGGAACCCATAGCTGCTTACGATTTCGAGAGGAAAGGATAGTGCCAAACCATTTTCCGAAATTTTTGGAATTTTTTCTAATATCAACAGCAACATCAAAAACGGCACCAGACGTTACTCTCACGAGCTTTCCCTGCGGAACTTCAAGTTGATAATGTAGACCGCGAAGTACTCCCTTCTTTGATCTAACTTGATTCTCTTGTACAAACGAAATATCCTCACGAGAGATTTCGCTTCCTAAAATATCAACACGAAACGATTCAAACAAACTCCCTCGTGAGTCTTTATGTATCTCAGATTCGATTAGGTAAACCCCCTCCAATTCAGTTTCTTTGATATTCATAGAGGATATCAGGATCATGAAATAATGAAATAATGCGGTCAGCCACTATTTTTTACTTAAATATGGCCTGTGTATTTATGTTTCGGCCCACCCGATGAGTTCATTTTTGCAGTACTTTCTTAATTGTCACAGCTGGAAAATATGATAGATACACAAGGATTATTAAACAGCAAAAAGACCCTGACTGCAAGGTTTACACAACCCCAATTACAACGTCATATTACGGGGTGATTTTCAAGTGGTATAGTGTTTCTCCGTCTGTTATATATTCCAAACACTCGTCTTTCATTTGCTGATGTTTTTGGTTGATTGTTTTATTCATATCTGGTGCCAACATTTCACCATCTATAAAGGCGAGAACAAGATTTTCATCCATAAATTCAAAGAGGAAACAAGCTTCCTCGACTAATCCTTCTTCAGATAAAGTCTCTAAAGCTTGACCCTTAAGTATAGAATCTAGTTGACTAGCCCATTCTTTCCAACGCTCTAGTTTCCCAGATTTTACTTTGAATAAAGATACCTTTTTCATATATGATTTCCTTAATTATATACTAAGAGAAACAGTGAGCAGTAGAGTGATGGTAAAGGAAAAGGGCTGTGTTATCTAAAGCAAGATAGCACAGCCCTAATGCTGAAAAGAACAAATAACTTAGGGAGTCCGAATTCCATGGAGAGCCCTCTTACCGAAGGTCAAGAACCATAGACTACGGTAATCCTCCCATACGAGTGGCCTCATACTTGTTTGGCCGAAGAGCTGTTCAAGAATCAGCCGAGCATCCAGAAAGTATTCCAGGCTATCTGCGCTTGGATCCATGAGAGTTGGCCCCTGGAACTTATGCATCTGGAAGGTGTTAATCGTTGGGAACTTGTTGACGTGTTCCCTGAAACGACTGAAGTGACGTTCCATCACTTGAAGTGGTTCCATTCCCACGATGTAGGAAAAGCTCACTTCATGTCCCAACCTGAGAGCAATGTCCATGGCCTCACGAGCGCCATCTAGCTCGAGCGCTTTCTTGTCTCGCCTCAATAGGTCGCGACGTTCAAACGTCTCCAGCGAGAAGCAGATACCGAACGGTTGAATCTCGCCCAGCCGGACCAACTGCTCCGGCGTTGTGATCTGAGAGCCGAGATAGAAAATCTTCCCATCAAAGTGATAATCTTCCAAAACCTGTTTGAGTTCAAGTAGGAATTGACAGAGATCATCACTGTTTCTGTAGTTGCCGGTAACCACAGAAATTTGAATCAAATGAGACAAGTTGGTAAAACCATACCTACTCATCCAATTCTCAAAGAAGATTCTTAAATCTGTACTGGTTTCAATCTTCTGGTCATCGTTAGGAGTCAAATGAGACGTGCAGCAGAAGCGACAACCGGCGCATGACGACCGAGAATTCGGATTGAAGTTCAGCGACGTCTTTTTCCTGCGAAAATAGTACAAATCGCTGACATCCTCCGTCGGGTTAATCACTTGTCCAACGAGTGTCCCTTGTAGTGATAGCAGATCATCTGTCAAAGTAAACTCGCTGTTTGGGTTCACTGGCAGAGCAAAGAAGTAATCAAGCTCTCCTCGTTTTTTTGCGTAGTCAAAGAGCTTGCTGTCAGCCAAACGAAAGTCCATTCGTATCCTGCTATACTCACATTCAAGTTTGACACCATGGACATTCAAGGCAATGAACAAGACGTCTTCCAGGGGTATTTCGTACTGCTCTGAAAGACGGCTGATTCTGTCGATATCTAGCATGATCTACGATCCTCCTTCTGGATGGGACATTGCGTGAAGAAAACCATTTCTCTTCTTGCAGATAATCAGGGTTGTAAGTACTGGCACGGAGATCTTGTTGTGTTTTTTCACAATCTCTGAAATCCGCGCCAAGAACTTTGTCCGTTTCTGTTCATCAACCTCAACAATCTTTGGGAAGGTGTTGAGGAGTTTTGGATACGTCTGATCGTCGTAATTGTACACTGTGAAGTATTTCCTCAAGGTGGTTGTGTAGAACAGAGGGTTTTGGACAACCTCTTGTTCTCGACGATGGAGCTTTGACAACACTCCCTCGTTTACCTCGGCAACACTTGACTCGCTGGGGTAGGCGTCGGGCAGATATTGATGGTAAGCTCTGTTCGCCTCGGCAGTGACTTCGGAGTCCGAGAGAAAGAAGCTATTCCAAACCAGAACGAGACTTCCAGCATCATTAAGCAGATCAAGGACTTTTTGGTACCTGATCCCCTCGTCAATCCAATGATACGCCGTGAATGCTAGGATTGCGTCGAACCGCTTCGTTGACTGAAAGCCCTCAAACGTTTCTTCAAGGATTTTGGCATTCTTGAATCCCTCAGTCTGTTTTCTGGCGATTGCCGCCAGATGTACGCCGGGTTCAATGGCCAAAACCTGGTAGCCGATCTTTGCCAACTCAACAGTGGCAATCCCGCTACCCGCGCCAATCTCCAGCAATCGCGAATCATTACCAATTCCGCACAAATCCCTGACATCCTCGAACAACTGAACGGGATATCCAGGGCGGACGGAATGGTAGTTTTCGGCAAATACATCAAATGACGCGTTGAAAATGTTTTTTCCTTTGAACATCATGGTTAGTTTCCTTTCGTTGACTGTTTCAAGAACAGCATGAATCTGATCTTGGTTGTAGTAAGTTCCAATGGGCGACAAAAATCGCGGCGTCCGCCGAGTTCAATCTTTGCCAGAATGAATCCTGGTCCTTGCTCGAACTCTATTACAGCACGTCTCAGATCCTTTTGGCTACTGACTATCCGCACATATTGATAACCAACACCCAGTGCCAATATGTTGAGATGAGCAGTGTCAGACATTGATTTTTCTTCGTTGCAAGAACCGTAAGCCCCGTTATCTACAACAATATGAAGTAGATTTTTCGGTTGCTTGTTCCCTATCGTTACGATAGAGCCGAGGTTCATCAACAAACTCGCGTCCCCGTCAACCACCACCACTCTTTTACTTGGACAGGCAATAGCCAGCCCCAACCCCATTGAAGACGCAAGCCCCATTGAACCCGGGACATAGATGTTTCTCTCCGAATCAAAATTCTCGAAAATTTCCCGAGAAATCAATCCGGCCGTAGAAACAACTGCATCTTGAGGATTAATCGTTGCCATTATAACCTCGATTGCTTCTTGTCTTTTCATTTATGCCATCCTCTCTTTAGCAGAAGAAATGTCGGGAGTGTTACTTTGTGCATCTCCTCAAACATTGACCCGATGAGGGTTTCCAGATTTTGTTCTTCGAAAACCGTAAACGGCAGATCAAATGATTGAATCAATGCTTCGGTCGCCCGACCCGTTGTCAGGTGCTGTATCGCATCCTCACCTTCACATCCACGATGGGACACCACGAAAAAAATCGGGATCCCATAAGGAACGAGAAGAGATGCTATGTCGTTTGATGCAGCAAAAAGGCCAGAGTTCTGCATGTAGACTATCGAAGTTTTTCCACCTAAGTATGCACCAGCAGCCAAACCGACAGCCTCTGATTCGCGGTTAGCAGGTACATGAAGGACCGTTGCGTCATCATCAAAATTCTTAATGATATGCCTCAGCACTCCACATGGCACCCCCGATGCAAAGTTCACACCAAACTCAATAAAGAGTTGGTGCATATGATCCGCTTTTCCGCTTCGCTCACCAGCTAAGGTGTTGAAGGTGATTTTGTCACCCGTGTCCATATCTGATTTCCCTTTTCTTTTTTGTTGTCAAAGAACATTTTTCTATATCCTTGATATAATCCTAAGGACTACAACACACTAGCATTAATAGAGAATTTTGTAAAGACACCGTAAAGTTTCAGGAGCTTCGCAACACCCTGGGGTAAAATCATGTATATGCCATACACAACAAATCCGCACATAGCGAAGGTTCGGAGAGACGCAGTTCGGAAAACAGAAAACAGGGACAGCCACCATTTTTTACTTAAATATATGCTGTGATTTCTTCGGCCGCCCTGGAGCGCGCAAGGTTGGTCTAAGGACGATTAAACAACAAAAAGTCTCGCGTTGCAAGTCATGTGACCGCAGTCCAAGGTCTCTTTCAATTGACGAGCAGCTGCCCCGAATAAAGTGGGTTACTTTTTCAATTACCATAAACTATTTTAGACTTTCCGTAATGTCATTAACTTTTTGTTTCCAAATGTAATATCTCCTACTTTTTCCTCTATCTCATCCAAAGATATACCGTATTTAATCTTATAAACTCCGCCTACAGACGAGAATAATGCAGTCGTATAGTCAAAACCTAAAACATCAGCACACTTTTTCACATCGTCTTCAGATTGACCCTCAATCTCAATGAATGGTTCTAAACCAGGCCATTCGTCTATGGTGATTTCCACTTGACCTATTTTCCAGAGCTCTCGTTTTGATTCCTGATATGCCTTTCTCTTGCATCCTATAGATTCTAGAAGTTCAAGCGCTGTATCAAAATTACCAATTGTCAAAGAGATTTCTTTTTGATCTTCTATGTTTGAGCCAGTACTCATCTTGAGAGCTAGGGTGACCTTATCACCCTCATCACGAACTCTTAGCCATGCATCATTTGATCTTTTATCTTTAGGTAAGTGAAAATTA
>ERZ1292623.2101-Hain-H51-01um-R1-2101-length-18270-cov-7_pt1 | contig 18270 bp, 24 predicted proteins | sample MGYA00564398_ERZ1292623 | MGnify/ENA primary metagenome ERZ1292623 (study PRJEB36523, sample SAMEA6512633) | groundwater metagenome | collected 2019-01-07 | study: AquaDiva: Metagenomics assemblies of 32 groundwater samples | reverse complement strand
CTAAGTTAGAGATTGTTAAAAAACCTAACAATCTCTGATTACACAGATAAAAGATTAGATTGCACAGATTAAAATTCCTTTAAATATATGTGTAATCATTTTCCTAATCTGTGTAATCAAGGCTGTTGACGACTTTTTCAGCAGCCTATCAAATCTTGAACCTGTTAATCAGTTCTATCATATTTTTGCCCTGCAGGGCAAGGTTATCTGCAGATTTTGACAATGAAGGCTGCATAGTATTGCATAATGTGTTGAATAAAAATCTATTGACAAAATAAAGGGTTATGGTTATTATATTTTTACCCCGTTAGAGATTAATCTCTAACGGGGTTTACAAAAGTGCCGAAGTGGTGGAATTGGTAGACACGCACGTTTGAGGGGCGTGTGGGGAAACCCATGTGGGTTCGAGTCCCACCTTCGGCACCATTAAAAACCATGCCAATCTATCCTGCCTGACAAAAAGGTATTTAAAAATGGAAAAATTGATTGAAAAAGCAAATATCCTTATTGAGGCTTTGCCGTATATCAAAAAATTCTCTGGTAAGACTATTGTCATAAAATACGGCGGCAGCGCCATGACAGACAAGGGTTTAAAGGAGAAATTTGCCCTTGATGTAATATTAATGAAATATGTCGGCATCAATCCAGTTATCGTCCATGGCGGCGGTCCGCAGATAGGAAAGACAATGGAGAAGATGGGTAAAAAGCCTGTGTTTGTCCATGGCCAGCGCATTACAGACAAAGAGACAATGGATATAGTAGAGATAGTATTGGGAGAAAAGGTAAATAAAGAGATAGTCTCTTTCATTAACAAGCACGGCGGCAGGGCAGTCGGCCTTACTGGCAAGGATGCGGGGATGATAAAGGCAAAGAAGATTAAATTAAAAGGCTCTGATTTAGGCTTTGTTGGTGAGGTGAAGTCTGTTGATGCCACTGTTATCCTTTCTGTCATGGAGCAGGGCTTTATTCCTGTTATTGCGCCAATGGGCATAGGCGACGACAGTCAGACCTACAATATAAATGCAGACTCTGCAGCAGGCGCTATTGCAGGCGCATTAAAGGCAGAGAAGCTGCTCTTGCTTACAGATGTTAAGGGAATACTGGATAAAAAAGGAAAACTTCTCTCAACCCTTTCTAAGAAAGAGGCAGAGTCGCTCATAAAAAAGAATGTAATTGTCAGCGGTATGCTCCCTAAAGTTGCCTCTTGCTTTACTGCATTAAAAGGCGGTGTAAAAAAGACCCACATCATTGACGGCCGCGTTCCGCATGCGCTTCTGCTGGAGATTTTTACTGATAAAGGGGTAGGGACAGAAATTGTGAAAGCTTGAACGGCTTCGTAAAAATGTACGTGAGCGAGGCATCGCCTCGCCCCTACTTTTTTATAAACAGACTCCTCCATATATTATAAACAAATATAAAAAGCGCAGATGCAGTGAGGATGCCAAAGATGTGCCTTAGATTGCCTAAAAAGGCAGAACTAAAAAAGAGGCTGAGAAGCCATGAGAAGACAAATCCAGCAACACCGATATTAGCAAGCTTGAGATTAAGCCGCATCAGAAACAGGCTGTGTACCTTATTGTCTGCAAACCTCGGCAGGATGTGATAGCCAACGCCAAATACCATCATTGATATCCAGCCAAGAAAATAGGTATGATAGATAACAGGCCTGAATCTTATATACCCGTCAGGCATCAGAGAAATAAAGATAGTCAATGTTGTGCCGAGGATAAGATAAGGCGTGCTTAGTCTTGTAAATTTTATTGCTATTTTGTCGCTTTCAATATAGCGCTCATCCTTTAACGGCTCTTTATCAATCTGCGGCTTTTGTGTAAAGGTCTTGATGATATTAAACATAAAGAGATATGCGCCAGCAGCCTGAAAAATTGCAGATATGACAACCACCGCCCTGTTTAAAACTGACAAACCTATTGCCATTCCAATAACACCAGCAATCATCATATAGAGGTGATAGTTCGCCCACTTCTCGCTGTACATGGAACGATTACTGAAGATAGGGATGTAGTGGTAATTTACGCCAAAGATAACCATAAAGATAAAGCCGAAGATGTTGATATGCGAATGAGCAAGAAAAATCCCTGGTGCAGTGTATACGAATGTGCCCCTCACGCCATTAATGATAAGGGCTGTCCCCAGCGTAACGCCGATTAAAAAGAATAAAAAACCTGTTGCAATGAAATTTCTTGTAATGTTGCTCATAATATCCTTCTTGACACCACTTATTGTTATATGTTATTAATATTTTATCCTGCTGCCGGAGTGGTGAAATTGGTAGACGCACGGGACTCAAAATCCCGCGGGGGCAACCCCATGAGAGTTCGATTCTCTCCTCCGGCACCATTTCTTCACTGCTATTCTTAACGCTATCTTATCATAAGTTATAATAACCGCGCCTTCATCTATTAGTAAATGTAGACAAATGCTAAGCAGGTGTCAATAAAAAACTTAACAAAGACAGCTGCACTTCCCCCGAAATAGTGGACACACCTAAAGGTTAGGTTTACAATATAATCATGTAACCTTACTGTCTTTATGTTAGCCGGGCTGCCAGAAGCATGTTCCTGACATACTTAGGTTATTGCCTCTACTGCGGGTCTATATCAATCTCAATATCAATGCCTGAAAGGGAAGTCTTTGTTTTTAATTTTTCAAGGCTGGCAATTAGGCTCTTTCTGATTAAACTAATTTCCTTTGCCTTAATCAGCAGTATCCATCTGTGCTTTCCCCTAATCCTTGAAACAGTCGCTGGCACAGGGCCGAGAAGCTCCATCCCTTTTCCTTTTATCATCTGCTTTAATATCAATGAGAGCCCGCTTATTGCCTTTTGAACTTTTTCAGGGTCATTGCCCTTTAGCAGCACAGATGTTATTCTTGCAAATGGAGGATAATTGAGCTCCTTTCTAAATGACATCTCTTTATCAAAAAAGCCTTCGTAGTCATGATTAATTGCATAACTGATGCTGTAGTGCTCAGGATTATATGTCTGAAGAATAACATTACCCTTTAAATGGGCTCTGCCAGCCCGGCCTGAAACCTGCGTGATAATCTGAAATGTCCGTTCTGCAGAGCGGAAATCAGGAAAGAACAGGCCTGACTCAGCAAGAAGCACGCCTACAAGTGTTACATTTGGAAAATCATGTCCTTTTGCAACCATCTGTGTTCCGATGAGTACATCAATATCCTCATCAATAACTCCTTTTACAATCTCATAGTGCGCCATCTTCTTTCCAGTTGTATCCCTGTCCATCCGCGCAATCCGTGCCTCTGAAAAAAATCTCCTCGCATCCTCCTCAATCCTTTGAGTTCCAAGGCCGATAAAGCGCATTTTTGACCCTTTGCACTGAGGGCAGTTATCAGGAGGCGCAATTTCAAAATCGCAATAGTGGCATTTCATTATCTCATCAGACTTATGATAGGTAAGCGCTATGCTGCAATTAGGACACTGAAGATTAAACCCGCAGTCCCTGCATAGCAAAACAGGCGCAAAGCCGCGTCTGTTTAAAAAGAGGATGGTCTGCTCCTTTTTTGATAGACGATCTTTAATAGCATCAATCAGTCTTTCAGAAAAAAGGGATGTTTTGTCTTTTCTCAGGTCAACAACTACCGCCTCTGGCATAGGTCTTTTATCTATCCTTTCAGGCAGGGTTAGATACTGATACTTTCCTGTCTTAGCATTATGATAGCTCTCAATTGCAGGTGTGGCGCTGCCAAGTATTACTACAGCATTATTGAATTTACCTCTGACCAATGCCATGTCTCTGGCATTATATCTTACGCCATCCTCCTGCTTATATAATTGGTCATGCTCCTCATCTACAATAATCAAACCGAGATTTTTAAAGGGCGCAAATATTGCAGAGCGTGCGCCAATGGCAATATCAACATCGCCATTTTTTATCCGCCTCCATGCATCCAATCTCTCAGCAGGTGAAAGCCTGCTGTGCAGCACAGCAATTTTATCCCTAAATCTCGCCTTAAATCGCATCACTAATTGCGGGGTTAAGGCAATCTCAGGCACAAGCACAATTGTGTCTTTACCCTTTTCCTTTATCAATGCAATTGCCCTCAGATACACCTCTGTCTTTCCGCTGCCTGTAACACCGTGGAGTAGATATGGAGCAAATCTGCCTGATTCAATGCCGCCCCTGATATTTTTTAATGCTGCATTCTGCGCATCTGAAAGGAGAGGAGCTGTCTGCTCCTGTGGAATATCTAATATGTTAAAAGGGTCTCTTGCAACCTCTTTTTCAATCCTTTCAATCATGCCCTTCTTATAAAGAGCCTGCAGAGCGCTTAAGCTGACTCCACTTATCCTTAGCTCAGCTAACGGCGATTCCCCCTTCTCTGTAATCAATTTTAATGCATTTTGTTGTATTGTTGACTTGATGCCTTTCCCATTTACCATAGAACTGTCTTTTGCCTTATAATAAATCTCCTTTTTCAGATTATTTTTTTTAATTTCCTTAAAGAATTCCTCAATTATACCTTTTTCTTTCAGCGCATCAATTGCAGAATATACGCCGTGTTTATTTAGTTTTTTTATTAGCGCATCAAGCCGCACCTCTTTTTTCTCTTTTATAAGATTTACAATCTGCTCCTGAAGCGGAGCAGCAGAAAGGTTATCCGGATTGCTGATAATTCTCAGATATCTCTGCTCACTTACGCCAAAACCTGCCGGCAGCATCATCTTTATTACCATTCCGAGGGATGAAAGATAATATTCAGCAATCCATTTTGCAAGGTTAAGCATTTCAGATGAGAGAACAGGAGCATCATCAATAAGAGAGATGATGTCCTTCACATCTTTTACATCTGATTTATCAGTGAATCCTGTTACATATCCCTCTATCCTGCTTTTGCCAAAAGGCGCAAGCACACGCATGCCTTCTGCCATTATATCTGACAGGTGTTCAGGGACAGCATAGTGGAAGGATTTAATAACATCCCTTGCAACCGCTACAACAGCGAATCTGTTTTTTATCATAATCTCGCACCAAAGACCTTTTTGTGGATTTTAACAGCACAATGATTATTAAACAAGCCATTTTTAGCTTTTCCTTGACATTAAGCCTGTTCTAATATAAAATTTGCTTATTCTTTAAGGAGAAGACTATGAGCAAAGATGAGAAAACAGGCATTAAGGCAAGAAGATTTATAAGGATTGAAAACACATCCTTTCCTATTGAATACAAGATAAAGGATTCAAAAAATCAGAAATTCAAAAAGGCAAAGGCTGAGACAGTCGGAGAAGGCGGCCTTATGCTGCTATTGCCTGAATTGCTCTCGCTTTCAACAAATCTTTCCTTAAAAATCTACATACCAAAGAGTTTCTTGCCGTCATCTGATGAGCTTGTAGCTATAAATGCAGAGGCAACAGTTGTCTGGACAGAGTCGCAGAAGACTACTGACAAGGATGGGATACGGCATGGGGTGAGTTTTACAAAGATATCACTTGATGACTTCACGCCATTGAGGAATTTTGTACTCCTTACAAGCTGGATGAAGGAGAGTTATCAGGACGAGCAGAATACCACACCGCCGTTTATTTCTTAGCGCCAATCAACATTTCTTCTGGCACAACAAGCTCAATCACCTTCTTAGGGCATCTCGGCACGCACATCATGCACCCAATACACTTTGCAGGGTCAACCACATGCAGCTCTTTTGGATTTCCTGATATGGCATCAACAGGACAGACCTTAGCGCATATAGTACAGCCATTGCAGCCTTCATTTATAAAGGCCTTCAGCCGCTCCTTCATATAGTCCTGAATAGTATGTGTTGGGCATACACGCACGCACAGGCCGCAGTTGGTGCATTTATCATAATTTATTTGCGCAAGATTATCAATTAGGGTAATTGCTTCAAAGGGGCATACCTTAACACAGCTTCCGCATGCAATACATCCGACACCGCAGTATTTTTTTACAACAGCGCCCTTGTCCCTTGAGCTGCATCTTATATGCACCTTTTTGGAAATAGGGATAAGGCTTATAATCTGTTTTGGGCACTCCTCAACGCACTTGCCGCATCCAGTGCATTTGTCCTCAAACACAATAGGCAGGCCGTTCTCGTTCATCTCCATTGCGTCAAATGGGCATACCTTAACGCATGATGCAAGGCCGAGGCATGAATTAGGACAGGTCTTGTTTCCGCCGGCAACAAGTATTGCTGCCCTGCAGTCCTGTGCGCCGTAGTATTCAAACTTTTTCTTTGCCTCTGCATTTCCGCCAGCGCAGAATATAACAGCAACCTTCTTCTCATTCGCCGATGCCTCAACGCCCATTATAGCGGCAAGCTGCTTTACTACTGCCTCGCCGCCGACAACACATGCATTTACCGGCGCTTCTCCACGCGCCACTGCAGCAGCAAAACCGCTGCATCCCGGATAGCCGCATGCCCCGCAATTTGCGCCAGGCAGCACTGCCTGCGCTGCTGCCTCTTTCGGGTCAACCTCAACAGCAAATTTCTTTGCTGCTAATGATAACCCTGCGCCCAATGCAAAGCCGATTGTTCCTAAACTGATTATTGCCTCTGCTAACATTTTCTCCACCGAAATTCCCCTCCTCTTGCGGGAGGGGACAAAGGGGAGGGGTTATCTCAATATTTCGTTCACCCTCACCCTAACCCTCTCCCATCAAGGGAGAGGGGAATATTTTTTTGTGTGGGCGCGCCGCGCCGTGCCCACACTACATATTTATTACATTATAACCCAAACAAATGACTGAATCCTAAAAAGGCCATGGACATCATGCTTGCGGTTATAAATATGATTGGATAGCCTTTCAGAAATTTCGGTATCGGCGCAATGTCTATGCGCTCCCTGATGCCTGCAAAGAGTATTATTGACAATGTATAGCCAACAGGGACAGAAACAGAATATATCAAAGTATTAATAAAACCAAGGTTGTAATCTACAACAAGAAGCGCCACTGCAAGGACAGCGCAGTTTGTTGTAATAAGCGGAAGGTATATGCCCATTGCATGATAAAGCGCCGGCATAGCCTTTCTCATATACATCTCCAAAAACTGGACAAGTCCTGCTATAACAAGTATAAATGCCGCTGTTCTTAAGTATTCAAGCTTCAATGGCAGCAATAGATAATGCCATAATAGCCAGCTTGCTGCGCCTGCAATTACTATTACAAAGATAACAGCCATGCCCATGCCTATTGATGTCTCAAGCTTGTTTGAAACGCCAAAAAAGGAGCAGAGGGCAAGAAAACGGATAAGTATAATGTTATTAATCAGCACCGCGCTTATTATTATCATATACCATGTCATGTCATTGCTTATCATTTTTTAGCCCCTTTTCCTTATCAATAACCTGTTAAGTGCGATTAAAAGCCCCATCACAAGAAATGCCCCGGGCGGCATTATAAACATCAAGGCGGGCTTAAAACCTTCGCCTAAATTTAATAATTCATAATTAAGAAGCGTAATTGTCCCGTTTCCAATAATCTCTCTTATTGCGCCAAGCACCGTTATGGTTAATGTAAAACCGAGTCCCATGCCGATGCCGTCTAATGTTGAGGATATCACATCATTTTTATATGCATAGGCCTCTGCCCTGCCGAGGATGATGCAGTTCACGACAATCAATGGGACAAAGACGCCGAGATTTGCATAAAGCACAGGGTCTGCCGCATGCATTGTATAATCAACTATTGTAACAAAGGTTGATATAATTATAATAAAGACCGGTATCCTTATCTGGTCTGGCGTCCATTTGCGCACAGCAGAGATCAGTATATTTGATGCAATCAATACAAATGTTGCCGCTATTCCCATGCCAAAGCCGTCGTTTGCAGAGCCTGACACAGCCAATGTTGGGCAGAGGCCAATCAATAAAATCAACACAGGATTTTCTTTAATTATTCCATTTACAAATACCTGCCGCCTGTTCATCTTTTTTCACCTGTATCCTTAATATATTGCTCCCAGCCGTTTTTAACGCCGTTGGCAACTGCCCTTGACGAGATTGTTGCTGCTGTAATGGCGTCTATTGCGCCGCTGTCCTTTTTTAATTTCAGATCATTCCCCTTTTTCCCTTTAAACTGAACAAGGAATTTTGGCTTAGTGACATTTGTTCCCAAGCCAGGGGTTTCAGTCTGGTCAAGCCTTGTAATAACAACGGCTGTTACACTATTATCAGGCGCAACACCAATAGTGATTTTTATCGGTCCGGAATAGCCCTTTGGCGCAGCCTTAAATATGCCGCCAATCATCTTGTCCTCTGCGTCATAGCCCATGATATATTTTTTGCCGTCAATTTCCTTTTCTTCAAATCTTGCTGCTGACGGCAGCACATCCTGACGCTTCTTTTTTTCTGCCTCCTCATCATTCTTCTTTATAATAACGCTTGTTACGCTGTATACCTGCGCCAGCGCAGCAGCGGCAATTGCGCATATAACAAGGAGCACCATGCCCATCTTAAGGGAGTTTTTAATAATATCAAGCACCCTTTTTAACCTCCCCGAACAGCGTTGGCCTTATATATTTATCAATTAATGGCGTCACAATATTCATTAAAAGGATGGCGAAGGAGACGCCCTCTGGATAAGCGCCAAAGAGCCTGATTAGTATCGTTATAAATCCGCATCCAAAGCCGAAGATAAGCATGCCCCTTGATGTTATAGGCGATGTAACATAATCAGTTGCCATAAAGAATGCGCCGAGCAGAAGGCCGCCTGTTAGAACATGAAACAGGGGGTTTGCATATCTTGCAGGGTCTATAATCCAGAATACGCCGCTTATTATTATTACAGTGCCGATAAATGATGCAGGTATATGCCATGATATGTATCCCCGATAAATCAAAAATATTCCGCCAAGCAGCAATAATATAGCAGAGACCTCGCCGAGGCTTCCGCCGATATTTCCGATAATCATGTCAATTATGCTGATATTTGCAGCCTCGCCGATATTGTTTTTTAATACAAGCTCTGTTTTTAAAAGTCCAAGCGGCGTTGCTGCTGTAGCAGCGTCAACAGAGGCCTTTGAGAATATCGTTGAAGGCTTTGGCCATGATGTCATCTGCACAGGCCATGATATAAGCAAGAAGACCCTTGCAACCAGCGCTGGATTGAAGACATTAAAACCAAGTCCGCCGAATATCTGCTTGCCAATAATAATGGCAAATGCAGAGCCGATAATCACAAGCCACCAGGGCGCATTTGACGGGAGGTTCATGGCAAGAAGAAGGCCTGTCAGCACAGCGCTTCCGTCTTTAACAGCAATCCTTCTTCCCATTGCCTTTTGCATCAGCGCCTCACAGGCAAGTGCTGTGAGGATTGACAGCATAATAACTGTTGCTGCATTAATGCCAAAGAAGTATATGCCTGCGCCTGCTGCCGGGAGCAGGGCAAGGATTACTGTATACATTATCTTTTCTATGGTCTCATCGCTTCTGACATGCGGAGATGATGAGACCACTAATTTTAATTCTTCAAGTTTTTCCATTATTTTTTTACTGCCTCTTTCTTTTCTTTTGCCTTTGCCTTCTTTATTGCAAGCTCATTTTTTATATATCTTATAAAATGGACTATGGGCCTCTTTGAAGGGCACACATAAGAACAGCAGCCGCACTCTATACAGTCCATTGGCTTGAATTCCACGGCTGCATCAACAAGCCTCAGCTCGCCGCATACGCTCAGCATATTTGGCATCAGCCCCATTGGACAGACCCTTACACAAGCGCCGCATCGGATGCAGTCATAAAACTCAGGCCGGCCTGCTGCTGTTTTTGGCAGAACCAGTATGCCTGACGAGCCTTTGATAATCGGCACATTCAGTGTATGCTGGCCCATCCCCATCATTGGGCCGCCCATTATTACCTTTCCGGGCTCTTCTGAAAAACCGCCGCACTCCTCAATCAGATCCGACACCATCGTTCCTATTCTTACGCGGAGATTCTTCTGGTATGTAACTACTCCAGTAACAGTTGTTATCCTGTCAATCAACGGCCTGCCAAAACGCACTGCATTGTATATGGCTGCTGCTGTCCCGACATTCTGGACAACAACGCCGACATCCATTGGAAGACCGCCAGAAGGAACCTCGCGGTTTAAGGTAGCCTTTATAAGCTGTTTCTCTGCACCCTGCGGATATTTTACCTCTAAACCGATTACCCGTATATTCGGCCCTGTTTCAACATCTTTTGTCCACTCAATGCCAGAGCGCTCTACATAGGTTTCTGATGCCTTTTGCTTTGGTATCCTTGATACAACCTCTGTGAGTCTTGAAATGGCGTCTGGTTTGTTGGCTTCAACGCCAATATAACCATACTGGACATTCAGCAGTTTTAATATTATGCGGAGGCCCTCAACAATCTCCTCAGGCCTTTCAACCATCAGGCGGTGATCTGCTGTTAGATACGGCTCACACTCAGCGCCGTTTAATATTACTGCTCGGATTTTTTTTTCAGGCGGAGGAGATAGTTTTACATGCGTTGGAAAGGTGGCGCCGCCTAAGCCGACAACGCCTGCATTATTGATAATCTTTTTAAATTCATCAGGCGAGAGCTTTAAGTAGTCAGTTCTTTCTGATAATCCCTCAACCCATTCATCTGTGCCGTCTGACTCAATGACTATTGATAAGGCATCCCTGCCGGATGGATGCGGAAATTTTGCAATAGCAGTTACCTTGCCTGATATGGAGCTGTGAACAGGCGCAGAGACAAATCCCTTTGCCTCGCCGATCTTCTGGCCCTTTTTTACAGCGTCGCCAATCCTTACAATTGGCTCGCATGGCGCGCCGATATGCTGTGAGATTGGTATTACCACCCGCTTTGGAACCTTTGCCTCAATTATTGGCAGGCGCTCTGTCTTTTCCTTTGAATAACTGGGATGGATTCCCCCTTTAAATCCTTCCATCGCCTTATTTGTCCTTTTCCTTTCTTTCTTCCTTTAAAAGCTCTCTTAGCTCTTCCATAAATTCGTTAATATCCTTAAATTCCCTGTATACTGATGCGAATCTTACATAGGCTACCTGGTCAAGCTTATGCAGGGCATGCATGACCTCTTCGCCGATAACAGAGCTCAGTATCTCCTTTTCGCCGCTCTCCTGCAGTTTCTTTTCTATCTTGCTTACAGCATCTTCTAAGGCTACTATGCCTACAGGCCTCTTTTCGCAGGCCTTTAATAAGCCCTGCAATATCTTCTGCCTGTCAAAGGGCTCTCGTCTGCCGTCCTTTTTTACAACAAGCGGAAGAACCTCTTCAACCCTCTCGTATGTGGTAAACCTTGCCTCGCACTTCAGGCACTCGCGGCGCCTGCGTATGGCATCGCCCTCTTTACTTGATCTTGAATCAACTACCTTGTCTTCTAAGTGACCGCAGAAAGGGCACTTCACAGGTTATCTCCGATTAAAGTGTATACTGTATACAATACTTTTTATTAAAGGTCAAGTAAAAAAATAGTAAGTAATAGGCCCATAAGATTTATTTATGCCTTTGTGAATCTTAAGGCAAGCCTCTTTGCAGCCGCCGCCGCATCCTTTTTTACTTTTTTATCATTTATATTTTCAATTACTGCGGCAATCAGCTCTGCTATTGTCTTCATCTCTTTTTCCTTCATGCCCCTTGTTGTTACTATCGGCGTGCCAAGCCGTATGCCGCTTGTGATAATCGGCGGCCTTTCATCAAACGGTATGGAATTGTGATTTACAGTAATCCCTGCCGCATCAAGCGCTATCTCTGCCTCTTTTCCTGTTACGCCTTTATTTGTCAAATCAATTAGCATAAGGTGTGTATCTGTGCCGTCAGAGATAATCTTGAACCCTTTTTTCTGAAGCTCTGATGCAAGGGCCCTTGCATTTTTAACAACCTGTTTTTGATATGTCTTAAACTCCTTTTTCATGGCCTCTTTAAATGCAACTGCCTTTGCAGCGATTATATGCATCAATGGCCCGCCCTGAATGCCAGGGAATATGGTCTTATCAACTGCCCTTGCAAATTTCTCTCTGCACATAATCATGCCGCCCCTTGGGCCTCGCAAGGTCTTGTGCGTTGTGGATGTAACAAAGTCTGCATAAGGAACAGGGCTTGGATGCACACCTCCTGCAATAAGTCCTGCTATATGGGCTATATCAACCATAAGATATGAGCCTGTCTTATCTGCAATCTCCCTGAATCTTTTAAAATCCAGAATCCTTGAATATGCGCTTGCGCCGGCAACGAGCATCTTTGGCTTGTGTCTTAATGCAATCTCTTCAACCTCATTGTAGTCAATCATGCCTGTCTCTCTATGCACTCCGTAGAACACAGCATTGTAGAGCATCCCTGAAAATGAGACATGGCTCCCATGTGTAAGGTGTCCGCCATGGGAAAGGTTCATGCCCATTATGGTGTCGCCTGGTTTTAACACAGAAAAATAAACAGCCATGTTTGCCTGCGAGCCTGAATGCGGCTGTACATTAACATGCTCTGCGCCGAATAATTTTTTAGCGCGCTCTATGGCAAGCTCCTCAACAACATCCACAAACTCACAGCCGCCGTAATATCTTCTCCTTGGATAGCCCTCTGCATATTTGTTTGTCATCAGAGAGCCCTGCGCCTCAAGCACAGCCCTGCTTGTATAATTTTCAGATGCAATGAGTATTATCTTTTCCTTCTCGCGCTTTTCCTCATCCTTTATTGCCTTATAGACCGCTGGGTCAACCTTTTTTAATAAAGACATTATTCCCTACTTTGCTCCTTTCATGAATTTCTTTTCTATTTCGCTTATCTTGTCAAGGCGGTTCTTGTGTCTGCCGCCTTCAAATTCTGTTTTTAACCAGGCATCAACCATTTTTAATGCAACCTCGCTGTCAAGCGCCCTTCCTGCCAAGACAAGTATATTTGCATTGTTATGCTTTCTGCTCATCTCAGCAGAAAAAACATCATAACAGAGCGCAGCGCGCACATGCGGAAATTTGTTTGCAGCAATAGACATGCCTATGCCTGTTCCGCAGACGAGAATCCCTCTGTCCATCCTGCCTTTTGAAACTGCCTCTGCAACAGCAACTGCAAAGTCCGGATAGTCTACAGAATCATTGCCGTTGGTTCCGTAATCCTCTATATCCTTACCCTGTTCAATCAGATGCGTTTCAATCTTTTCCTTTAATTCATAACCAGCATGGTCAGAGCCGACTGCAATCTTCATAAAATCACCTCGCTTAGAAATTAAACAAATAATATTAGCCCAATGCCTCTTTAGGTGTCAAGGTAAAACTAAACCGCAAGATATGAAAAATGCGGTTACCTAATCTTTTTCGTTGACAATATCAATATATAGTAGTATAAAATATGACAGCATACAATATATAATGTTATCAGACCTTTTATTAACCTTTAAAAGGAGGGGAAAATGCTGTCAAATCCGGTAGTAGTTCATTTTAAGGATGGAAGCTTAAAGAAAGGCTATCTGAAAAAATTTGCTTTTTACAGGGACAACTTTACATTTCTTGAGATAGACAAAAAGAACAAGAACCGCACAAAAGGTGAAAAGGATTTTGATATTGCTGATATTAAGGCAGTCTTTTTTGTGAAGGATTTAGATGGCAATAAAGATTATAATGAAAGAAAAGATGCAGATAGAAGCGGTTTTGGAAAGCGGATTGAGGTGACCTTTTCTGATAATGAATCTATAGTAGGGTATACGCCTGACTATTCAAAAAAGGAGAAGGGCTTTATCCTTTATCCTGCTGATACAGAGTCAAACAATTATATAATCGGCGTGTTTCACTCATCAATAACAGACATCAAGTTACTGGAAGAGGAAATGGCAACAGCATAAAGATTACCGCTCATTTATATTATATGCTGTTTCTATTTCTTCAAGGACTTTTTTCAAGTCCTTCTGCTTAGAGTCTATAATCTCACCGCTTTTAATATGCTTATGATGAGGAAAGGTGTCTGTTTTTTTCGCCCTTGGGTCAGGAGCATTGTCATATCGGAAAATAATATCCGTGCTCATACGATAATTGTAAGCATATTTATATTTCTCAATGCCAAACCTTGTGCTATCAATAAATTCTTTAAAATCAAGGGTTGTCCCGTCTCTGAACTCTATAATACCCGAAATAAAGGCAACATCTTCTGTCTTTCTATCAATGTTTAAATTATAGGCCGATACAATGGAAAAGGAAGAAATGAGCAGCTCTAATTCTAAAATATATTTATCTATACTCAAAAATGATCTCCTCAAGAGACCTTAACTTGACTTGCACCTTTTGCAGAGATTCTATCTCTCCTTCCCACTCTATTAACTCCATATCGTCTATCTTGCCATAAAGCTTCTCTCTATCTAACTTTCCATACTTTTCTTCAAAACCTTTTATCTTATTCTGGATTTTATCCGCAGTCTTTTTAAGCAAATGTATCTCTGTGCCAATGGCAAGCTTTATCTTTTCTCTTGTCCAGTTATCATCTGTTTCAATAATCAGTTTTGTCATCTATCCACCTCCTTATACAGCAATTCTACATGAAGCCCTCTGCAAAATCAATGCTTCTTTAACATACTATCCGTGCTATAGATGCTGACAAGCCAAACCTCGTCACCACTGACCTGAGTAAAAGAAGGAAAGACAACCCCTTTTTCTTTAAAAAAAGAGGGAAATGTGATATAAAAGAGCAGTAGTAGGATGGGCTATGACCATTGGATGAGTGAGACAGAAGGGGCGGAAAAAATGTTCCTTTCATGAAAACGAGAGAATAAAGAGCGTATGATTATTTACCTCGATCATGATAAAAAACAAGGAATCTGCTGCAATGAATAAGATAGTAAGAAAAGGATGGGATCTGCTTGTAGACAATTTAGGGGAAGCAGATGCAACGAGATTTATTGTGAGCTTTGAAAGAGGCACAGGGGATTCTGTTCAGGAAATAAAGAAATACTGGGGAGATAAAAAGATAGAAGAGATACACAGTGAAATCCTTGAGGCAAAGAAGAAGGGGCTGATTTAGTATACATTTGTAAAGCCTAAGATACTTTTTTCGGCCTCTGCTTTTTTATCCCTTAGCATCAGGGCGATGGTCGTGGTAAGGGTGGATGGCTGTTGTGCCTGCTGGATGAGGAAGGTGGAAGGGGTTTCAGTTCCCGTCTACGCTGTTTTAGCAAAGGGTCATTTCGTATGAACTTCATGATATCCCGCGCCATCAACTCCCCCTTTTCTCTTAACGCCCCCGGCTCCGCCACCCCCTCTTAGTTTAAGAGAGGGTTGGGGGGAGTTACGCTATTGATTTTCCTCCGCACTCTATTATCTTCCTCTCCTCCGTCACAGCATAAAGCTCGTAGACAATATCGTCTATCTTTTTATCGGTAACTGCTGCGGAAATTTAAGCATAATTATATTTCTCTAATTGAATTAATTGCTTTTTGCAGGATATCAGGATGGATTCTAAAAAGAGGGAAAGTTTTTCAAGCCTTGAAAGGTTTATGTGTATTATGACATCAGCATTGCTAATTGTCTGCATAGAAATTAGCTATAAAAATCTTCCTGAATTGCTCACTTAATTATAGAGTAACTGCCGTCAGGATTGGCTTTCAACTTTCCTTTGAGTATCTTTGCAGCTTCTTTTAAGCTATTTGCATAGTATTCCTCTTTTTCCTTAAACCGCATATCCTTAACATCGTTATATACTTCATCCTTCCATTCCCAGACTTCCACGAGCGCTTTTGATATGGGGACTTTTTTTCAATCGTTTTCATAAAACGCACCATCTATATTTTCAATTTCAGTTTTTGATTAAGAAAGTAATTATCCTTTTTTCCCTCTCTCTTGCAAAATGACTTTTTCTAAAGCAGTAATAAGCGGAGGAAGATCGTCTGTAACTGTATCCCATACTCTATCAAGGTCAATATCAAAATAAACATGTATAAGTCTGTTTCTCATCGCAACAATGCCTGCCCATGGAATTTCATTGTATTTCTCACGAAACTCTTTAGTGACAGTTGATGCGGCTTCACCGACAATCTCAATAGACTTTATAATAGAGAGCGCAAGCATACGGTCTGAGTAAAGGTCATTCCGATTTTTGTCTTTGGCAAAGGATAAAGATTCTCTTGCGGCATCCAACATATGCTGTAATCGCACAAGGTCATCCTTCGGCATACTGCACCTCTGCAGAGGAAACTACCTCTTCCCTGAAATAGCGGCTCAAGTCCGCAGCCGTCCTTATATCAACTTTTCGGCCTAAAATCTCTGAAAGCTCAATCTCCATGCTTGCTAAGCGCAGCAAACCCACTACCTGCCCCGGTTCAAATTCTACAAGCACATCAACATCACTGTCCTGCCTAAAATCTTCGCTAATAACGGAACCAAACAGAGAAAATTTGCGGATATGGTGCTTTTTACAAAACTCAGTTATCTTATCGCGGGGTATTCCTATCTTTGCCTTCCCAGACATTACTTTACCTCCAGACTGTGTATATACATTATTATTCTAATTTTACCCGAACTCGCTCCTAAAAGCAATTGCGTTTAATTATCTTTTTTCTTCTCCTCCGTAATCCTATAAAGCCCATAATCGCCGCTAAGCGTGGCATAGGAAATAGCAAAATTAATGGCCAGTCCCAATTTGATTACGATAACCCCTCTTTCACCTCCCCTTAAACGCATTACATCTATCCCCTGTGCTTTCAGATATGCCGAGCGAGCCGCATCATACTCCAGATTGTCATCCCGAGCATGTTGTCCGCCGTCTAATTCTATGGCAAGCTTCAACTTCGGACAGTAAAAATCCACAATATAAGGACCTACACTATACTGACGAAAAAACCTCATTCTATAAAATTGCCTATTTCGCACACGAGCCCAAAAGGTCTTCTCAGCTTCCGTCTGATTGCGCCTCAGCTCCCGTCTACGCTGTTTTAGCAAAGGGTCATGCGTATGGGGGGAAGATTTTTTTATGGGAGTTCAGGCAAAGCTATATTCCGCTAATTGAGTTAATCGCTTTTTGTAAAATATCTGTATAAATTCTAAAATTACGATGGATTATTTGGGCATAATAAATAGAGTTGTCAGGCTGCAATAATCTCAATGTTTGATATGCGGGGTTTAGGCATCTTCATTGTAACTACAAATACAGGTATGCCTTTATTTTTATTTTCTGCTAATATCTTGTAGTTTTCCTCATATAATTCTTTTTCATCTTCTGGAAGTATCACAAGAACCGCTCCATCAGGCATCTTATCAAGCACATCAGGATTCTCAAAAACATATTTCATCCATTCTGCATGGAGGTCTAAATTTTTTTTAATAATTTCATCTTTTGTCATTTCTTAATCCCATTTTCAAAGCCATCTCTGTATTGCTTCCAGTTGGCCTTTAAATCAAGCGTAGCGAATGTAAAAGCAAGATTATACGATTCAAAAAATAGTGGCTGTTTTATAATCTCTCCATTTGGTTTAATCATATCTATATGGGCAAAACCGTGCGCAGTATCATATCTCACTATTGGTTGCCACTCTCCTGAAATCACTGCCTCATACTGCACCACAAATTCTAAGATATTACCTTTTTCTTTCTGAGCAGATACCCTTAATCTGTCAATTGATTCAGCGGTTAAATATATAAGATATTCTATCTTATGCACTATTTTACAGCTCGTTATTCAGTATATTCAAAATCTATCATATTTTATCTATATTGCCAAGAACTTTCTTTAATTCGGACATAAGACAGGCATTATTATTCTAATTTTAGCCGAACTCGCTCTTAAAAGCAATTGCGTTTAATTATCTTTCTTCTTCTCAGCCGTTATCCTGTAAAGCCTATAGTTGCCGCTAAGCGTGGCATAGGAAATAGCAAAATTAATGGCCAGTCACCCTTATTGAAATAGGGGGATTGAATATTTGCAAGATATAGGGAATCATTTGAAGGATAAAACCGATGGTCAGAAAAGCAAGACCACATTTCATTTTTCGGTATTTTTCAATCTCATAAAGTTTATATTGAGGATGTTCTGTGGCTTCTGGTAATTTGCTTGTGTCGGTCATATCAGCTACTGTTGTTTGTGGGCTTATAAATCGTTCGCCTTTGTATTGAACGACAACTTCACATGCAACTAACCATGCACCGATAATATCAAATATCAGACCCATAACTGGAATTAAAAGATTAATGTTTTGAATGCACCATTTCATATTTGTATTATTTTAGAGGAAAAGGGTTGCGCCTCCTTTTAATACCATTACTTTACCCTTCTATTACCTTCCTCTCCTCCACCGTTATCCCATAAAGCCCATAAACAATCTCGTCAATCTTTTCATC
>ERZ1292623.2099-Hain-H51-01um-R1-2099-length-18276-cov-14_pt1 | contig 18276 bp, 31 predicted proteins | sample MGYA00564398_ERZ1292623 | MGnify/ENA primary metagenome ERZ1292623 (study PRJEB36523, sample SAMEA6512633) | groundwater metagenome | collected 2019-01-07 | study: AquaDiva: Metagenomics assemblies of 32 groundwater samples | reverse complement strand
GCTTCTCTCATAATAATCACACAAAACAGAAGTTTAAAAATTTAGTTGTTTCCTGAACTATAAGAACAAAAGAGTGAGTTACCTTATTTTAACTTGATGGGTTTTGATTTTTCGTATAACTTAACTGCTTCATCGAGCCTTGATTTTGATTCTGCATAGATTGTCACTATCTTCTGTCGTTTTTGTATTCTATCACCCACATGGAAATGCAAGTAAATTCCTGCAGGTTTGTCAACAGGGCACCCTGCAACTCTAACTAATGAATTTACTAAATGATTGTCTATTTCAATTATTGTGCCTTTCTTTTTCGAGTGAATGTCATGCTTGAATTTTGCTATTTTTAGTCTGTTAAGGTTTCCATTCTGCGCTTTAATTATGTCTTTGAATTTGTCAAATGCTTTTCCAGAAAGAAGCATTTCTTTAGCCAGTTTTGTTCCTTTTCCTTTTTTTGCTTTTCCAGTCATCTCAAAGATGTTTCCTGCAAGGAAAAGTGCTTTTTTTTCTAAGTCTTGAGGACCTTTCTGCGCTGGGTCTAGGATTTTTACAATGTCCATCAGTTCTAAAGTTGGCCCTATTCCGTTTCCTATTGGTTGGTTCCCGTCTGTGATTACACATTTCAAATTTTTTCTGAAATGTTTTCCAAGTGCCTCAAATTTATTCTTAAGTCTCTTGGCTTTTTTTATATCCGAAATTTTGGCGTTTTTTCCGCAAGGGATATCTATCAAAATGTACTTACTTCCTGCCGCAAGTTTCTTAGACATTATCGAAGCAATCATCTGAGGTTCAGGATCTATCCTAAGAGAACGCTCCACTTCCATGAGTTTGGCATCGGCGGGGGTCATTCCTAAACCACCACCCCAAACTATGCATGCATTAACTTTTTTTATTATTTCATAAAGTTGTTTAACAGTAAATTCAACATCAGCAATTGTTTCCATAACATCTGCAGTTCCGGCAGCACTCGTTATTGCTCTAGATGAATTCTTAGGCATAGTCAAACCAGCTGCAGAACAAATTGAGACGACAAGGGGGGTTGTTCTATTTCCCGGAATCCCCCCAATAGAATGTTTGTCTACTACAAATTTTTGCTTGAAATGAAGTTCGGAGCCAGTGTCCCTTATAGACTCTGTAAGACAAATCATTTCTTTCATATTCATTCCGTATTTGTGAATTCCAATTATAAAAATGGCTATTTCTGCGTCTGACAAAGAGTTGTTCATAACATCTTTAACGATTAGTTCAATCTCTTTTTTTGATAGTTCTTGATTGTTTAGTTTTTTCTTTACAAAATCTAAACTTTCGGGAGGAATTGCTAAGTTTACTTCAACATTTTTACCGATATGATAATTCATGTACTTTTCAAGTTCCGAAGAGATTGCTACTTCCCCTTCTTTAACAATTCCTTTTACTACATCAATGATTGTTGTTACTTCTTTAGGATTTTTTGAAAGAGTTCGTATGTTTATTCTGTCCTGAGGGTGAACGCCCATTTTTCCTGCTGTTTTATGATTAAGCATAGCTACAGGAATTCCTGCAGACCATTTCAGAAGTTTTACTTTTAGTTGCATTTAACACCCCTTGTTATCTTACCAAAGAAATTTGGTTTTTATATTTTTATTTTGATTTTTCAGTCATTATCACACCGGGAGTTGGCTTTCCTCTGTAAATTTCCAAGATTATGAGAAGATAAGACACAATCAATGGCCCTAGAATAAATCCCATAATACCGAAGAGGAATATTCCGCCTATCATAGACACCACCAGTATTCCAGAATGAATTTTTGTCCTTCTTGAAACGATTATTGGTCTTAAGGTATTGTCAACTGTAGAAGAGAGGACTCCAAAGACGACAACTCCCCACGCTGGAACAGTGTTCCCTGCAACAAAAAGATAAACCGCGACGGGAAGCCACACTATTGCAGTTCCAAGAATTGGAAGTATACCTGCCAATGCTGCAAACAAGGTTAAGATTAGAGCATTCTTAACTCCGAAGATGAAAAGACCTATTCCGAGAATTACTCCTTGAATGATACCAATGATTACTTGTCCGTAAAGAATAGCAGAAGTTAACAACTTCGAGTTATCGAAAAGTTTTTTCTCAACATCTTTAGAGAAAGGAAGAAGACTTTTCACATATTCTACTATCACTTCTTGGTCTCTTAGAACAAAGAAAAATGTAAAGAAGATAACTGTAAACTGTAGGGCAAGATTTGGAAAATCTAGTATGACCATTGAAATTGAGTTCATTAAATCACTTGCAACTTTTGATGTAAATGATGATAACACGGAACCAATTTCTGAAGAGAATTGTTGAGATGCAAATAAAGAGGGAAAAACAGATTTAAGCGGCTTAACGAAGTCTATTTGTTGTGCTGCTTGAAAAAGGGAGAATGACTGATTAAGAAGTATGGGGGTGAGAAACCATATCGGTAAAATTATTAGAAGCAACACAAATAGAACGATTACTCCTGCCGAAGCATTTCTGGAGTTAATGTATTTGTTGATAAAATCGAATACTGGAGTGAAGATAAATGCTAAGATTAAAGCAATTACAATTGAAATAAAAATGGGTTTTAGGACGAGAATGGACATAGTTACTAAAAGACCAACTAGGACAACTGTGGCTGTTTTTTTAACAACAGGGTCGTGCATTTTATATTAAGCTGAGTCATAAGAAATTTATAAATCTTGGCTTACCCACCTTCGAGTAACATAAAAAAGTTTATAAGCAAAATCTGGCAACTAAATTTATGAATTTTATGAAAAAAGTTTTTATGGGAAAATCTGAAGAAGATGCCCACAGACAATTTGTACGTTTTGGAAAGGGAGAGTACAATAGAAGAGCACTTCTTGGATTGTGGAGAACAAAAAACGTAAAGATTAAGGGAAGTTTTGAGTATGCAAATGATTTTACTTTATTTGTTGCTAATTTAGGAGAAGCAAATTTTTACGGAGCTATATGGAGTAGGCAAGATATTCCTGGGCTTTCTGGAAAGAAGAAAGAGGGAAAAATAATTTATGAAGTTAAAGACATGCCAAGCAGTCAAATAAAAAAGATTGCACCGCAGGTTTATTGCTTTCTTCTGAATGCAGATGGTAACGGGCTAAAATTAAGAATAAAGGCCAAACTACCAAAGCCAGGAAAAAGTGAAGGAAAAATAGACGATAAATTCTGCCAGATGGAAATTGATGAAAAATACTTTGGGCAAGCAAGAGAGGACTTTTTCTGGGATTTGCCGGACTGTAAAAAAGCAAGTGTTGAGCATAGACTAATAATAACAGGCATTGTTATGCCTAAGGGAGAAACAGATTATGCCAAAATCCGTGAGATGGCTAAAAGAAAAGGAAAAATCATTAGAACCACTAATGTTGATGGTAAGGAAGTAAAGACTGAAAAGGATTTTGAGGTTTAAGAAAATTAAAAATGGAAAAAGATTCTCTTGAATAGGAAAGATTTTCAAAGAATAATAAAAGAGGTTGGTTTCGACTTTGATTGGGATGAGAAAAAGGTTTGGGAATTAAAATATCCTGTTGAAGATATGTCTATTGATAAGTTAAAATGACACTTTGACATACCATTTCATAGCGTTTACAACCTTAGTTCTTCTCAGATTATAAAAAATTCGAAAAAGTATAAAGAGGAGTATAAAAGAACTATGGACTCTGACTTGAGCTTTCCTATAGATATTATGCACAATAATGGTAGATGGTTAATTCTCGACGGACTTCACAGACTAATAAAGGTGAATATTTTAGGAATGAAGAAAGTAAAAGTCAGAAAGATTCCACGTTCAGAAATACCTAACATTCTGAAGGAAATAAAGACTGAAAAGGATTTTGAGATTTGAAAACCACAAAATTATTTATATCCGATAACTTTTCTCGCAGAAGACTCTATTTCAACCATTTGGTCAGAAGGAATTTCATCGCCATGAAGCCTTTTTACATTACCGACAAATCTTTTAAGATAAGCTCTACTTAAATCAACATTGAATTCTCTGGCTAGCCAAGACGAATAAACTAACAAATCAGGTATTACTTTGGTTTTGATATCTTCCTCTGAAACTTCCCTATTTTCCTCTCTTGCTTCAACATAGTCAGCTAAGCGCCCCATAAGTTTTCCCAGATGGGCATAGGTATGTCTTACTTTATCAAAGCCGGTAAATTTTAAGTCTACAAATCTGTGGTCATATTCAGTTTGAAGTTCTTGAAGCACTCTAAGAGTTAAAGGACCCTTTTGTCTTAGAAGAATTTTTGCTAATTCCATAAAAAACTTTTGGAATAATTGTTAATAAAGATTTATGTTCAAAAAAACTTAAAAAAGATTTAAAAACCCCTTTTTTCTTGGTATTATATTCCAGGGAAGGTAAAATGAAAACCGCTATCAGTACTAACAGTATAACAATAACAAATGTCAACACGAACACCAAGGAAAGGAAGCTTGCAATTTTGGCCAAGGAAAAGGGCCAGAAAATTTTTGCCTAGAGTTAACTGGGGTGCTATTGATTCTGAAAAAAATCTTAAAGGACTTAAAGGATTCATATGTTACAAAGCAGGAATGGCCTCTGCTTATGTGAAAGACAACACCGAACATTCTATGACTAAGGGAAAGAAAATTGTTCTTCCTGTAACAATTCTTGAATGTCCAACTATGAAGATTTTCTCTGTAAGATTTTACAAAGACGGAATCCCTGCAAAAGAAATTCTTTCTGAAAACCTTGACAAAGAAATGAGAAGAAAAGTGATAATGGCAAAAGGTAAGCATGGAAAGGTTGATAGTGTTAAAAGAGAAGAGTATGACGACATCAAAGTTATATGTTATTCGCAAGTTAAAAAAACAAACATCAAGAAAACTCCTGATTTAAGTGAAATTGGATTGACTGGAAGTCTCGACGAAAAACTTGAATTTGTAAAAGAAAATCTTGGAAAAGAAATTTCCATTTCAAGTGTCTTCAAAGGAGGACAGTTAGTTGATTTCAGGGGTTTAACAACTGGGAGGGGGCTTTCAGGACCAGTTAAGAGATTTGGAATCACATTAAAGTCACATAAGTCTGAAAAGGGTGTTAGACGCCCCGGAAGCTTAGGACCTTGGCATCCTGCGAGAACTACATTCAGAGCACCAATGGCAGGGCAGTATGGAATGTTTACGAGAGTTTCATACAATAACACAATAGTTGACATGGGAAAATCTGAAGGGAAAAAAGGCTTGAGTAATATTCATAATTTTGGAGACCTGAAAACAGACTACATTCTTGTTAAGGGTTCTGTACAAGGCCCTCCAAAAAGACAACTTGTTGCTACTTTCCCCTTAAGAGAAACTAAAAAACAAGGAAAGAAAAAATTTGAGTTTATAGAACTAAGATAAAAATGAAAATAAAAATATTTGACACCGAAGGAAAGAAGACAAAAGAAATGGAACTTCCTAGTTTTTTCTCAGAGAGAATAAGAGAAGATGTAGTGTCAAAAGTTCTTGAAGCAAGTAAGACAATGCACCCATATGCTCCTTCACTTATTGCAGGTAAACAACATTCTGCTTCAGGAATCATAAGACACGCAAGAAGAAAATGGAGAACTGCGTATGGAAAAGGAATTTCGAGAGTTCCAAGGAAAATAATGTCTGGAAGAGGAACGCAATTTAATTGGGTAGGAGCAGAAATTGCCTCCACAAGAGGTGGAAGAAGAGCACATCCTCCAAAAGTTATCTCTATGATTAATACTAAAAAAATAAATAAAAGAGAAATGAACCTCGCACTTATCTCAGCAATAAATGCTACTGCAAACGAAAAGACAATGGTAGCAAGATATTCAAGAATTGTTGAGAAAGATATGAAGGAATTACCTCTTGTTGTTGATTCAAAGTTCCTCTCATTAAAAACAAAAGAGTTAGTTAACAGTGTTAAAAAAATACTTGGAGAAAAAATATCTGAAATTGCATTAGGAAGTAAAAAAATTAGAAGTGGGAAGGGAAAGCGTAGAGGAAGAAGGTACAAGAATAGTGCGGGCATGCTTTTGGTTGTCGGAAAGAGTGAAAAAGCTAAAGCAAAAATTTTCGAAGTGAAGAACACCCACAACTTGAATGTAAATGACCTAGCACAAGGTGGTTTAGGAAGACTAACCGTCTACACCGAGACTGCAATAAAGGAATTAGGTGAAAAACTAAAATGAACTTCAATTTAAAACCAATAGTAACAGAAAAAGCAGTTATGCTTATCGAAAGAGAAAATGTTCTTACATTTAAAACAGAGAAAGCAGCAACAAAAGAAAGCATAAAAAAAGAAATTGAATCTTTGTTCGATGTTAAAGTTGAAAAAATTAGAACATTGGTTAAAGACAACAAGAAGTTTGCTTATGTTAAATTAAAGAAGGAGTTTCCAGCTTTAGACATAGCTACGAAACTTGGGATAATATAAAATGAATGTAATTAAATTTGAAGATATAAAAGTGGGAAGCAAGATGTCCGTCGCTGGTTATGGGATGGGATATTGCAGCAGAAAAGACGGAGATGGAACTGTTGAGATAATTGCAGCAACCAGTGGGTCATCAACATCAAGACTTGTTCATAAGATTAAGTTTGGCAGAGAAAGTGTTCGCAGATTATCAAAGAGACATTTAACCTTGGACGAGCATACTCTTGCAAATGTGGTGACTTATGGTAGTGCAAACATGGACCCTGAACTATTATCCGAATATAAATTATTGATGAAAGAATTGGAGGCAAAGTATTCTTAAATGGGTAAAAGAATTGTATCACAAGCACGAGGACACGGAAGCGGAACCTACAGAGTTAGAAGAAGAGCTTTCAGATTCGAAGTTACATATCCTTCAAAACTTTCAGGAGAAGGAACTGTTTTGAAATTAGTAAACTCCCCAGCTCACACTGCCCCCTTAGCTAAGATTATTTACAGCAAGGGTATCTTTTACATGCCGGCATTCAAAGGAATGGTAGAAGGACAAAAGATAAATCTCAGCGGGGAAACTGTTGCAGAAGGAAATCTTCTGGAGCTAGGAAATATTCCTATAAAAACACAGGTTTACAATATAGAGTCTAGACCTGGTGACGGCGGAGTTTTCATAAAAACTGCTGGAAGTTACGGGGTTGTTAACAAAGTTGTTGGGGAAGAAGTTTATGTTTTAATGCCTTCGAAAAAAGAAAAAAGCTTCCATAAAAGATGTCGAGCATTTATTGGAGTTGTTGCTGGAGCAGGAAGACTAGACAAACCAATATTGAAGGCCGGTAAAAACTTCCACATAAAAACTTCCAGAGGAAAATTATGGCCAAGAACTTCTGCAGTTAAAATGAATGTTATCGATCACCCATTCGGCTCTGGTAGAGGAAAGAATCCAAAGAGTAAGATTGCAAAGAGAAACGCTCCTCCAGGAAGAAGAGTTGGACACTTAAGACCAAAACAAACGGGGTATCATGGATAAAATGGAAAACGAAGAAACGGAAATAGTAGAACTGAAGAAGAAGGACTTTACATACAGAGGTAAAAGTCTTGAAGAGCTTAAAAAACTCGACGTTAGAGAGTTTGCTAAATATTTAAAGGCAAGACAGAGAAGAACGGTTCTTAGACAGTTCCAAGTGATTGAAGATTTTGTTAACAGAGCAAAAGTCAAGATAAGTAAGGGTAAACCAATAAGAACTCATCAAAGAGATCTCATCATAGTCCCAGAAATGGTTGGAATGAAAATTGATATGCATAATGGAAAAACATTTTTTCCAGTCATCGTAATTGGAGAAATGATAGGGCATACCTTTGGAGAATTCGCCTTAACAAGATCAAGAGTAAAGCACAGTAAAGCAGGTATTGGAGCAACCAAAGGAAGTAAATCCAAGTCTAAAAAATAAAAATGACAAAAAGTAAAACAGAAAAAAATCTTGAAGAAGGAATAGAGAAAGTTGAAGAAAGAGAAGAGAAAGAAGAAAAGGTAGAATTAGAAAATCAAGAGAAAACGGAAACAAAATCTGAGAAAAAAGAAGTTAAGAAACATGTTCATGAAAGGCCAAAGAAAACAGAAGCTGTTGTAATGGCAGAAAACATTCCTATTTCAACAAAAGATTCATCTGCAATCTGCAGGTTCATTAGAGGAAAGAAAATTGAAGATGCAATCAAAGATTTGGAAGCGGTCCTTAAATTTAAGAAAATCGTTCCTATGACTGGAGAAATTCCACACAGAAAGGGCAAGGGAATGATGTCTGGTAGATACCCAAAAAAGGCTTCAGAAAATTTCATAAAACTGTTGAAAAGTCTTAAAGCAAACTCAAATTACAATGGATTAGAAAATCCAGTCATTGTTGAAGCTGTTCCAAATATTGGTATGAAGGTCATGGGAAGGTTTGGCTCAGTTAGAAAAAAGAGAACTCACATCAAGATTGTTGCAAAAGATGTTGCGGAAAAGGTAAAAAATAAAAAATAAAATGGAAGAAAAAAATATCATAAAGTTCAAAAAAGAAGAGTTTGCTATTCGTGAATATGTAAGAAATTCTCTTGGAAAAGGAAAAGTTAGTAAAGTTAAGATAGAATACACTCCTGTTGGAGAAAAGATTATTATTTCAACAAATAGACCAGGATTGATTATTGGTAGAGGTGGAGAAAAGATAGATGAACTTACAAAAATATTGAAGAGCAAATTTAATCTGGAAAATCCCCACATAGAAATAGACGAAATAAGAAACGCTGAGTTTGATGCTCAGATAATGGCCGACGAAATTGCATTGAGCCTTGAAAGATTTGGCCCTTTAAAGTTCAAGGTAATTGCATACAAAACTTTGCAGAGAATAATGAATGCAGGTGCACTTGGTACTGAAATAAGATTGAGCGGTAAACTTCCTAGTTCAAGAGCTAAAACATGGAGATTCGCGCAAGGTTATCTTAAGAAAACGGGAGATAGTGCAAAAGTTGTGGACAGAGCACAAGCTGTTGCTCAAACTAGACCTGGAACTGTTGGAGTAAAAGTGAGTATTCTTTCTCCAGATGCAGATTTGAAAGATAAGATAGACGTTAATGACAAACTTTTAGAAAAAATAAGAAAGAATGTAGAAGCAATAAACAATCCAGTTGAAAAAGTATTAAAAAAGAAAAAGAAGATAAAATCAAAGGCAGAATAAAATGGCAAAAATAAAAATGGAAGATTTGAAAAGAATGAACGAACAAGAAAGAGTTAAGAAACTTCAAGAGTTAAAACTCGAATTAATAAAATCAAAAGTAAGCACTGTAAAAACAGGAAGTTCAAGACCGGGAGAAATTAGAAAGGTCATAGCTAGAATACTCACACTCAACAAAAAATAACATGGAGATATGTCCAAAATGTGGCCTGCCAAAACAGGCATGTGTATGTGAACAGATTGTAAAAAGTTCACAGAAGATTAGAGTAACAACAGACAAGAAAAGATACGGAAAGATAGTAACGGTTATTACTGGATTCGGAAGTGGGATAGATATAAGACAAGTCGCAAAGGACCTGAAAAACGGGCTCGCGTGCGGTGGAACTTATAAAGACGACATGGTAGAGCTTCAAGGAGATCACAGGAAGAAAGTGAAGGAAGTCCTTGTCAGGCTCGGATTTGACGAAGAGTCAATAGAAGAATAGAAAAATGGAAAACAAAAAAACAAAAAAAACACGGAAGGCTCAAGAAGAGAAGCCAAAGACAGTTGAAGCTGTTTCACAAGACAGAGACTGCCCTTTCCACGGAAGTTTAAAGACAAGAGGAAGGGCTTTCGAAGGCATGGTTACAAGTAAGTTCAATAAAAGAATTGCAATAGAATTTGAGAGAATGGTTTATGTAAAAAAATATGAAAGATATTCAAAGTCAAAAACAAAAATCCATGCGAGACTTCCAACATGTCTTGAAAAAGAAATAAACATTGGAGACACAGTTAGGGTTCAGGAATGTAGGCCATTAAGTAAAATAATTCACTTTGTCGTTGTTAAAAAAATTAAAAGTAAGGAGGAAAAAAAGTAAAATGAAAGCAGTATCGGCAAAAATGACGGCTGGTTTGAATCTCGGCTCAATAATGCATGTTGCAGACAATAGTGGAGCAAAGATAGCAAGAATTGTCTCTGTAAAAAGAGGTAAGGGAACAAAGGGTAGACAGATGAGTGCTAAAGTAGCTGACATGGTCAAAGTAAGTATAAAGAAAGGAATTCCAGATATGAGGGGAAAAGTTTTTGATGCGATAGTCATTCGACAGAAAAAATCTTGGAGAAGAATGGATGGGGAAAGAATATCTTTTGAGGACAACGCTGTTGCAATTTTAAAAGATGAAAAGGGAAATCCAAAAGGAACTCAGATTAAAGGACCTGTAGCAAGGGAGGTAATGGAGCGATGGTCATCAGTAGCAAGAATCGCCTCAATTGTTTGTTAAAAAGAAAATGGAAAAAAAATTCAGTAAAGCATGGATTGCAAGTAAACAACCAAGGAAACAAAGAAAATACTTAGCTAACGCTCCAATACACATCAAGAAAAAAATGGCGGGAGCAAACTTGTCTAAAGAACTAAGAAAGAAGTATGGAAAAAGATCTATGACTCTTAGAAAAGGAGATACTGTAAAAGTTATGAGGGGAAAATTCAAGAAGAAAGAAGGAAAAGTTACAAGCGTTAGTCCTGGAACATTTAATGTTCAAGTTGAAGGAATTCAAAGAAAAAAACAGGACGGCTCAAAAGTAAGTGTAAAGCTTCAACCATCTAACTTACAAATTATTTTACTTAATCTTGAAGACGCGAAAAGAATTGAGACTCTTAAAAAGCCTTCGGAAAATACAAAGCAAGAAGTAAAAACAGAAAAATCAAAATCTAAAGATACAGGAGTAAAAAATGCACCTTAAGAGACAGGAAGTGCCAAAAAGTTGGCCAATATATCGAAAGGGAACGAAGTACGTAGTTAGACCTGAGTTTGATGCTCAGAGGGGTGTTCCTTTCTTGATTGTTTTAAGAGATATGCTTAAGATAGTACAGAATAGAAAAGAAGCTAAGAGGGCAATTCATTTAAGACAAGTTTTGATGAATAACAAACAAGTATCCGACGAAAAGAATAGTGTAACACTCTTTGACACAGTAACTATCCTTCCTTCAAAAAAACATTACAGAATGGATTTATTGGATGGTGGAAAGTTTAGTCTCACTGAAATAAAAGAGGGTGAAGCTAATCATAAAATAGTAAAACTAACAAACAAAAAGACGCTCAAAGGTAAAAAGATTCAATTAAACTGCGAAGATGGAATGAACTTTATCTCAGACATGAGATGTAACGTGAATGATTCAGTTCTTGTGAACTTCAAAGAGAAAAAAGTTGAGAAATGCATTCCTTTAAGGGAAGGTTCGGAGGTTTTTGTGTTCTCAGGGAAACACTCCGGAAAGTCTGGATTTTTGAAGAAGATGTACAAAGAAAAAGGAATATCTGAGATAGACATTGAAGGAAAAACAATAAGTGTCTTAATTAAACAATTTATGACTATAAAATAAAATGAAAAAAACAGAAAATCAAAAGGTTCAACCAGCTCATTCAGAGAAAAAAACAAACATTATGAGAAAAGTCGTAATGGAAAAGGTGGTTCTTAGCGTCGGCGGAAGTGGAGAAAATCTGGAAAAAGGATTCAAACTTATAAAACTTTTAAGTGGAAGAAATCCTGCTAAAATGATGTCTACAAAAAGAATTCCTTCATTAGGAGTTAGACCTAAACTTGAGGTCGGAGCTGTGGTCACTATCAGAAAAAATCTTGAAGAATTTTTGAGAAAGATGTTAACTGCAACAGACAATAAATTAAAGAAGAGCCAGATAAGTGAAAATAGCTTTTCATTCGGAGTTAAGGAATATATTGAAATTCCAGGTATCGAGTATCAGAGAGACATAGGAATTAGAGGTTTAGACGTTACCGTTACATTCAAAAGAGCTGGAAAGAGAATTAAGCTTAAGAAAACAAAAATGGGACGTGTTCCAAAAAGGCAACATGTTTCGAAGGAAGAAATAATTAAATTTATGGGGGAAAATTTCAAAACAAAATTTGTTTGAATAAAATAAAATGACAGCAAATGTGAAATTTTCAATCATTCGCCACAGGGGTGTCAAATGACAGCAAGCGATTGGAAAAAAACTTTGAAGCAACTTGTAGGCAAGCCTAAGAAAATGGAAAAATTCCTCAAACATAATAAACCTAAAGAAAGAAAAACAGGAATAGCAAGAAAGAAATGTGAAAGATGCGGTAGATTCGGAGCTCATATCAAATCATACGGATTAAATTTATGCCGACAGTGTTTTAGAGAAATCGCTGTAGAAATCGGTTTCAAAAAATATAGTTAAAATGTCACAAGATATACTAGCTGATGCAATGAATGGAATAAGAAATGCAAAGAGAGCAAGAAAAGATAGTGTGAAACTCATAAGAGTTTCAAAATTGTTAGTTGAAGTTTTGAAAATAATGAAACTAAAGGGAATAATCAAGAAATACAAGATTGACACAAAAGGACAGTCTGTTGAAGTTAGCCTTGGAGAATTTTCCGAATGTAAAGTAATAAAACCTAGATTTAGCGTTAAAAAAGATCAAATCGAGAAATACAGAAGAAGATATCTTCCTGCAAGAAATGTTGGGACTGTTGTAATCTCTACAGGAAAAGGGCTAATGACTCATGAGGAAGCTGTTGAAAAAGGAATTGGAGGAAGCTTAATTGCTTATTTTTACTAAAATGAAAAAAGAAATTTTTAAAGAAGTAGAAGTTCCTGAGGGAATAGAAGTTGAAGTGAACGGAACTACACTAAAAGTTATAGGCCCGGAAGGAGAAAATCAGAGAAACTTCAAGATAAACAATATTAGTCTTACGAAGAAAGATAATTTGATAGTAGTTGGGACTAAAATAGCAACTAAAAAAGAAAAGAAATTAATTAATTCTGCAGCCGCGCACATAAAAAATATGATAGCGGGCGTTCAAAAAAAGTTCGAGTATACATTAAAAGTTTGCTTTAGTCATTTCCCAATTAGTGTGGACATTAAGGGTAAAGAAGTCTTAATCAAAAATTTCCTTGGGGAAAAAATTCCTAGAAAGACACTAATTCCTGACAGAGTTGAAGTAGAAATAGATAAAGATGTTATTACAGTCACATCGGTTGACAAGGAACTTGCAGGCCAAGCAGCAGCAGATTTTGAAACAGCTACAAGAATAAGAAAAAGAGACAGAAGAATCTTCCAAGACGGGATATTTATAACTAGTAAAGCAGGGAGGGAAATATAATGACTACCTTTTTGAGAAGAATATATAATAGATACCACAAACTTGGTAAGAAGAGGGGAAAGAATAGGGTATGGAGAAAGCCTAAAGGAAGAGATAACAAGCTCAGAGATAAAAGAAGAGGCTATGGCCCTACAGTAAGCATTGGATACAGACAAAAAGAATCTGAAAGAGGAAACTTTTTGGTAGTGAGAAATATTCCGGAACTTTTAACAGCTTCAAGGGGACAAGAGATAGTTTTGGGAAAGATTGGGAAAAAGAAAAAAATAGAACTTGTAAAAAAAGCTGGAGAAATGGGAGTTGTTATAATGAACGTTAACAGTAAAAAGTTTTTAAAAAAAGTAGAGAATAAAGGAGAAAAAAATGAACTTAAGTAAAAAGAAAGAACTTGCGAAAAGAACATTAGGCATTGGAAAAGATAGAATAATCTTCGTAGAATCAAGACTAGAAGACATAAAAGAAGCCATTACTAAACAAGACATCAGAGATTTAATGAAAGATGGTGCAATAGTCATAAGAGAAATCGGTGGAAGAAAGAAGATTAGGAAGAAGAGTAATAGAGGACCAGGAAATATAAGAAAGGGCAGACGTGTTGTAAAAAGAGGTTATATAATCATGACAAGAAAGCTAAGAAAACATGTTGCTGAACTGAAAAAGTCAGGGGAAATGACAAATGAAACATTCAGAGATATTAGGAAAAAAATAAGAAACAAGGTTTTTAGAAGTAAGGCGCATCTTAGAGAACATTTAGGAGAAATAAAAAAATGAAGACACTAAAAAGAAGAAGACAAGAAAACAAGACGGATTACGGCAAAAGAGTAAATGTGCTTAAGAGTGGCATTCCAAGAGTTGTCTTCAGAAAAACAAACAAGTACGTAATAGCAGAGTACACGACTAGTAAAGCAGCTCAAGACAAAATCGAACTAGGAACAACCTCTAAAGTATTACTAATGCATGGATGGCCAAAAGAATTGAGTGGAAGTCTTAAGTCAACTCCGGCTGTGTACCTTACAGGATTTTTATTTGGAAAAGAAATTCTTGCGAAGAAATTGCAGATACCAATAATAGACATAGGAATGACAAGAAATATTCACAAAAACAAAGTATTCGCATTTCTAAAAGGATTAAAGGACTCTGGGCTTAATGTAAAATGTGAAGAGCAATATTACCCGGATGAAAATAGAATCAAAGGAAAACATCTTAAAGAAGATTTTTCAAAAACATTTGAAGAAATTAAATTAAAAATACAGAAAATAAAATGACAAAAAGTGAGAAGAAATTGATGTTTGAGAATGTAAAGAGAACTGCTGCAGCTCATGGAACACTTTCTGAAGAAACTGCCGAAGAAAAAGCTGAAAAGCTGGAAGAGATTACTGAAGAATTAATAGAAAAAGATGATAATCTTGTAATTTTAAAAGATGACCTTGAGTTAGGCATTATAGAAAAAGAAACAAAGGAAAACAAACAAAGAGCAGGAGAAAGAGGTCTTTCTTCATGGGAACCAAAAACAAAATTAGGACAAGAAGTTAAAAATGGAAAGATTAGAAATATTGATGAAATTCTTGATAATAACAAAAAGATATTGGAATTCGAGATAGTTGATTTTTTACTTGATATCAAAAAGGACTTAGCTTTAATAGGACAAGCAAAGGGGAAGTTCGGTGGAGGTAAGAGAAGAGCGTGGCGTCAGACTCAGAAGAAGACTATGGAAGGTAATGTGGCTACTTTTTCTGCAATGGCAATTGTTGGAGATGAAAATGGACATGTAGGTATTGGTACAGGTAAAGCAAAAGAAACTCTACCAGCAAGAGACAAAGCAGAAAGAAAGGCAAAACTGAATATTATAAAAATAAAAAGAGCTTGCTCTAGTTTTGATTGTGACTGCTCTGAACTTCATACTGTTCCGCAAAAAGTTATTGGGAAGTCTGGAAGTGTGAGAGTTATTTTGATTCCAGCACCACAAGGAACAGGATTAGTTGCAGCTGGTGAACTAAAAAAAATGTTAAAACTTGCAGGAATAAAAGATATTTATACTAAAACTTTCGGTAAGCAAAGAACCACCTTCAATTTAGTTGGAGCTGGTTTTGATGCTTTAAGAAAAACAAACCAAAAATAAAATGATTTGCATAATAAGAATACGAGGAGAGGTCAACATGGACGGAAATGTAAAAGAAACTTTACATAGATTGAGACTTAGAAAGAAATATACTTGTATTGTTTTAAACCCAAATAAAGAACAGGCCGGCATGATAAGCAAAGTGAAGAATCTTGTTGCATTTGGAGAGATAAGCAAGGAAACTTTTGAGAAGTTAATCGAGAAAAGAGGACAACCTATTGACAAGAAAAAGAAAAAAGTAGACGCAAAGAAGGTTGTTGAAGAGTTGGAAAGTGGAAAGAAGTACGAAGACTTAAATTTGAAACCATTTTTTAGATTACATCCTGCAAGAGGCGGAATAAATACTAAGATTCATTTTCCAAAAGGAGTTCTTGGAAATCACGGAGATAAGATAAATAAATTAGTGGAGAAGATGTTATAAAATGGCAATGAGGAAAACTAAGAAGAGAAGAAAGATGTCTCGTATGAGAGGCACAGGAACTCATGGAGGCGGAGCTAGAAAGAAAAGGAAGAAATCTGGGCATAGAGGGGGAGCAGGAATGTCGGGTTCAGGGAAAAGATCAGACCATAAAAAAACACTAGTTCTTGCGCTTTACGGACACGATTACTTTGGAAAACAAGGAATAACGAGTAGAGGAACAAAGAAAGATAAGAGAATGAGAATAAACCTTATGGATATTGAAACTAACTTAACAAAATATGGTAAGAAAGTTGGAGACAAGTGGGAAATTGACCTGAAAGAGTATAAAATTCTTGGGGGTTCAGAAGGATACGAGCTAAAGAACAAACTTGTCATAAAAGCAAACATGGCCTCACAGTCTGTGATTAAAAAAGTTAAGGAAGCTGGCGGAGAAATTATACTAGTTAAAAAAGGTTCAAAAGAATAAACAAAGATTGCTTGTATAATCAAATGTTAAAAAGAGAGAAGGTTTATATTGAGGGTAAGACAATAATTTTTACGTTTTAAGAAATAAAATGGCAAACTTAAAAGACATATTCAGTTTTATTCCTGAAGTAAGGAAACCGGAAGAAAAGAAGTTAAGTTTCGGTGTAAAATTGAAATGGACACTAATAGTTTTAGTTTCATTTTTCGTTCTTGCTAATGTTCCTCTCTTCGGACTTTCAGCAAATGCATTGGCTCGTTTTGAGTACCTTGCTATCATTCTTGGAACAGATTTCGGAAGCATCATTTCTCTAGGAATAGGTCCTATCGTTATGGCGTCTATTATACTGCAGTTGCTTACGGGTTCGGGAGTAGTCAGTATAGACACTACAACCGATGAAGGGAAAAAGTTTTTCCAAGGAATTCAGAAAATTCTCGTTTTCTTTTTTATAATCTTTGAAGCACTTGTTTATGTTTTAATGCAGGGACTTCAAGCAGCTCCGGGATTTGCATGGTTGTTGATAGTTCAACTCGTTTTAGGAGGCTTGGCAATTTTTTACATGGATGAACTCACAACAAAATGGGGATTCGGTTCTGGTGTTAGCTTGTTTATAGGGGCAGGAGTTTCATGGAGAATAATGACTGGGGCTTTCCAGTTTATAGACCAACAAGGTAGAAATTGTTTGTTGGATTTCAAAACAATTCCTTGTGCCGGAAAAGTTTTCGTGGTGATTCAATCTGTTATAAACCGATTTCCACTAGAGCTCTTTTCTGCAGGAGCAGCGATTATATCAACAATAATTATCTTCCTAATTGTCGTTTGGGCGCAATCTTTGAAGGTTGAAATTCCTCTTTCTTTTGGAAGACTTAGAGGATACGGAGTTAAATGGCCTCTTTCCTTTTTCTATGCTTCAGTTATTCCCGTTATTCTAACTGCTGCGTTAATCGCAAACATACAACTTTTCGGAGGCATAGTTGAGAATGCTGCTGCACCTTGTTTTTCGGGAGGTGCTTGTGTAGGAAAAGCACATTTTGCTTCTTACTTTACTTTTTTAGGAAAGTTCAATGGAGGACAGGCAATTTCGGGACTTGCATTTTGGTTAGGGAATACTAATCTTCTTGAATTAACAATTAGAGGAGGGTTTTCACCTAAATTTTTAATTCAAGGTTTAACACACATTTTGTTCTTCATGTTCTTCTCTACTCTTTTTGCAGTCTTTTGGGTCAAAACTGCAGGCATGGATGCAGCAAGTCAGGCCCATAAAATTTCTTCATCAGGATTGCAAGTTTCTGGTTTCAGACAGGACGAAAGAATTTTGGAAAGTATCTTAGACAGATACATCATGCCTCTTACAGTAATGGGGGGAATGGCAATAGGGCTTCTTGCTTCTGTTACAGACTTGTTGGGTGCATTGACCTCTGGAACAGCTATTCTTCTTGTGATTATGATAATGTTCCAGTTCTACCAGAATATTGCTCAACAACATGAAGTAGACATGCATCCTGTAATGAGAAAATTCGTTGGGGGTTAGTCTTTAAAAACAATCTTTCTTTTTAATTAACATGAATACTGAAGGCAAAGAAGGAGGATTTATGGGAATTTTTATTGTGATGATTGTCTCATTAGCACTCGCTTCCTTGTGGGATAAAGTTAGTTTCATAAAGGAAGGAGCTCACGCTATCTTAAATCCAACAGCAGGAGTTCTACTAAATTGGAATATCACAATTGGTATGAGTGCCATTGTTTTGATAATTTCTTTTTTTATGACAATAATCCAAAAGTATGCTACTGATCAGAAGATATTGAGAGAGATGAAAGAAGAACAGAAGATTCTTCAAGAAGAGATGAAGAAATATAAAAACCATCCAGAGAAAGTGGCAGAGTTATCGAGGAAGCAATTAGAATTCATCCCAAAAACAATGAAACTTACTATGAGACCGATAGTCTACACTGCAATACCTCTGATTTTGTTCTTCAGATGGTTCATGGACTTTTTTGCATTAATGGAAGGTTTCAGGTTCTTTGGAATCTTTAGTTGGTTTTGGTTTTATCTT